>OMLO01003251.1_pt1 | contig 13394 bp, 4 predicted proteins | sample 1674811 | NCBI WGS metagenome assembly OMLO01 (sample SAMN06265003, study PRJEB25207) | coral metagenome | isolation source: Coral host | place: Mexico:La Bocana,Puerto Morelos, Mexico | collected 2008-11-13
TTTTTTTTTTTTTTTTTTTTTTTAACAATTTCTTTTTTTTCCTTAATTTTTTTTTTAAGGGGGGGGGGGGGGGGGGGAATCAGTCCGATGTACTACTCTGAACATCAACTTCTGGCGACTTGAAATCAAACCTGGGGGAGCTGGGTACTGAGGAGCTTCGAACTCTCTTCAAAGCGTTCACAGCTCCGGACCTTTTACGAAAAGGTTTTTTAAAAGTCGGGGACATAAGAGCCTCTGCTACTTCTTCCATTTCCTTCTGCAATCTCTCGTCCTCCTTTTTTGCGTCATCAGTGGATAGTAAAAGGGAATTCGCTAGCATTTTTGCGATGCCCTTACATGAAGGATCGCTGCCTGCTTCTTTAAACTTGCGACGAGTTTGGTCTAATGGGCCATCAGTTTTGTTTTCATCACTCAAAGACCTCTCTTCAGGTGTTTGGCTCCCCAGAGACACCATGCTTGTCACAAAGTTCATGATCTTTGACGGGGAAGAAACGCTTTTTAAGTAAGGGGGCCGGGTTGGAATGTCGTGGGACTGTGACTTTTGTCGGCATTTGTCGGAATCCTTCTGCTTTTCGTCGACTTTGGGATCGTCATTGGCTGCCGGCTCAAACGTATCAGATTCCAGGCTGATCGAGAAACCTAGTGATGATTTTGCGGCATCGGAGAGATTTCTCGATGGCAGACTGGGAAAACCGCTGTCACTGGAACGGAACGAGGAGTACAGAGAATTGTTGCCGTCGAAAGGGTTGTACAACGCAGAGGTGGTGCTACTTACGGACGAGCCAAACATATATTCCAGTGTAGTGTACGTCGGAGGGCTCTTAAACACAGATCTGTTACGATCCATGCTCAAGCATTTCTGGGTTTCAAGCGAGAGGCTCTTTTTTTCTGGACAAAGCTCCTCCAATTTCTCGTCCAACGACAAGCTCTTTTCAGGACGCCCTTGTAGTGTTGTTGAGCTCGAGGTTTCCTCTTCTTCGCCATCTCCTCCGTCCACTGCGGGAGATTTCTTCGGAGCAACCCGCTTTTTGACACTCTCTATGACTTTAGAGGTCGTTCGCCGCAATTTCCAGTCATAGGAATCTTCACTGCTATTACCCGGCGAGAGACCCGCCGAGTCTTCTTCGGCGTCAACCCTTCCTTCCAGTTTGGCCACCTTGGTTTTTCCAGTGTCCAAGAGTAGATTTATCCCGTTTCTCTGTAAAAAAAAGTGAAAAGTACTTTTTAGACTCTTCGTCGCTTGATAGATAGATATTTCATTTTATCAGCTTTATTCAGATTTTTACAGTTGGTGTGATATCTCACGACTTGTACCGACTGAAGTGTAGATGTAGATGTAGATGCACAGCGTTGTTAGATTAGCTTCAAGTCTCAAAATATAGCACAACAACGTGAAGGCAAGTTTAAAAGCTCTGAACCCCTCCTCCTCATCTCCGAAAAATTATGACCATCTCCTTCCCCCCTCACTTACATTTATAGTAAAAGCTTCAATGCCATTGCACCGACGACGAAACCGAGGTTTCCTTTTTTTTTTCAAAGTCAAAACCTTGATACTGTGTTTCTAATTTGTCTAGCCTTGGGGAGAATCAGTCGCTCGCTTGTGTGGCCTTGGCTATATACGACATAAACAGTCGTTCGCTTTTGTTGAGTTCACATCTTTTCCTGTTTCTTTGTTTTCGATACACTTGTCTCCTCCCAACCGTTTCATTAATAATAACATTCCTGCATGACCACTGTCGGTTTATGATCTGCTCAAGTGAATGTTTACTTTAATTTAAGTTTCCGAAATGCCTCTTAAAATGATGAATGAAGTTATTGAGGTACCAGAAATGTTACTGGTGGTCAACGAAGTTACCTCGGGACACCTCTGAGTCTAATCGGAAGGAGGAGAGAAAAAAAAAAACTTTTCCAATTATCAAGTTGGTTTGATTATGATGCTTTCCGTCCAAAGTGCAAAATCTGTTATCGTATGAAGATCTATCTATTTGCTACAAACTGAAAGATTACAAACAAACGGAACTGATTAATTTGCATTCGCTACGGCTTCCCGTGTTTGAAAAAAAGAGAGCGGTATTTCACTTAGAGAATGTCGACATAAAAAATATTCTTCACTAACCTTAATAACGCAAGGATGGTCTTCATCAACATCGGACGGGTTTCTCTGTAGCTTGGCCTTCCTTAAATCTTCCATCTCCAATTCTGTCCGGTAAAGACGTTCCCGAACAGATCGAAGTTCTTCAGTGGTTTCTTTAAGCTGCACCTCAAACTGGCGGCTGTATTCCATCTGCCTGTTAATGGCTTCGTCTCGACTGCGAATAACCTCCGCCAATCGCCCGGCGGCTTCTTCCCTGTCCTTCCTGAGTTGCTCTCTTTCCTCCGAGGTTTCCTTCCACGCTTTCTCGTACAGATCCCTCTGTTCCCGGTAGGTGTTGGCCGTCTGTTCGAAGTCTTTGCATCGCTTCTTCAAGTCATTTATCTCGCGTACGGATATGGTCAGCGTCAGTTCCAGCTCATCAGCCCTGTCTCGGAGATCTGAGAAATCAGCCACGGTAATCTCGTGGCTCTCCTGGGTCTGCTTTCTGTCTTCTTCCACGATGTCGTACCGGGCTTTCAGTGCTTCTGTCCAACGTTTAAGCTCTTCCAAATCCTTCAAAGCTTCGTCCTTTTCTGCTTTGAGCTTTTGATTGCTGAACTGGATCTGGCGGAATTTCATCTTGATCTCTTCGGCTTTTTGAAGGTTATCTTTTTGGTGCTCAAGTTTCTCGGTCAACTTCATGGACTCGCGTCTCTGGTTGTCGTAGTTTTTGGAAATCTGCTTGAAGCGATCCAACAGCATGTTCTTCTCCTCGTTTCCTTCTTCTAGTTTCTTCTTCAACTCGTCCACTTCCTCTTTGGCAGTTAGCAGCTTCATTTGAAGCGCGATTATGAAATGAGTCCTCTCCACCATTTCTCGATTCCGGACCTGGCATTGGAGGGCAGCGCCTTCGGCCATCTTTTTCGCGCTAGAATGCGATTCCATTAACAAAGCTTCTGTATCGAACTTTCGTTTTTCTAGTTCATCAATCAGCCTGTTTTTCTCCAGCAGTTCAAAAGACGTTCTCTTCAGCTGCTTCTCGAGCGCTTCGTTTTCTTTCAACACTGTGTCGTAACGGATTGTCAAATCTTGTAGGTCAGTGGTGATTCTTACCAAATGGTTACTCATAATATCCAAGTCTGGAGCTCGGCCATTTGATCCTGGAAACAAACAAATATAAAGACAGAAATGATGAGACTTGTTCGTCGTTGTCGAAACTGAACCCACTCACGGTCGCACACAGGAACACAGAAAGTCTTTTGATCACCGAACCGGATGGTGAAACTTTCAAGGAGTGAAAAACACCTTAAAAGGTTATGCACGGGGTTATGCCAAAATATAATATAAAAAAACCTGACTTACAGGAACTAAATCGCCTCTTAGTAAACTAACGTTTGTATTGGTTTAAATAACTGTAAATTTGAATTCTGCATTGCGTTTTAAAATGATCATGCAATAAACAGGTTTCAGCCAGGTTTCTGAGAGGCCCGGCGGATTTAAGCTTCGCTAAACGAACAAGTTTGCATACAGACAGGCACAAGTAGTCTTAACTCGTTAAAAGACCCATTTACACTTCAGTTTAGTTTAATAGCTTTTTTTATCTCAACTTATTTGTGCGGCGTTACGCGTACATAGGTCCGGGCTTCGAACATTTTTTTTACTTACAATTTATACAGAGGATCTGGAATAAGAAATTGAAAATTGATAAGTAAAACTGTCCAACCATATCACACCACTTAAAGAGTCGTTTACTGTATCTTCAAGCGCATTCCACTCTGCACGTTCAATCGGACTCAGACGAGTAAACCATTTTATCTTATCTGCAGTAGCTTGTTTGGTGCCCTTTTTCGCTGGAAAAATGCGTCATCTCATAATATGTTAGATTATCGATTGTATTTAAAATCAAAGATTAATCGAATGGACCGTTAAGGTAAACATTGATGTTACTGACGACACAGGAAGTTTATAAACTCAATGGCATACTCAGTGGGACTCAAGTAATATATTTTATCACATCTGCAGTGGCTCGTTTGGCGCCCTTTTTTGCACCAAAATGCGTTGTAACATAATATATTAGGTTATCAATTGCATTTAAAATTAAAGATTAGTCTGATAGATCGTGTAGGTAAACATTCATGTTGATGACGACACAGGAAGTTTAATAAAGTTAAAAAACAAACTTTGAACAGAGAGTCCTCGACCTGTAGCGCAAAGGAATGAAACGCGTTTTTATTTTGCGTTTTTATTTCCTCAGGTTGAAGCAGTTGTGGACGCTCAGACTATTATCAAAATAATTAAATCACTTTCTTACAGGAACTAATTGTTTAAACGCTCTGAGCGTAGATTTCCCTAGATCAAACGCAAGCTTGCTACAAGAAAAGGAAACTTTAATTTTTGCACGGCTATCAAGTTGAAACCATGTGTACACTTAAAACCTACAAAGGGAATAAAATTCTAACCCGAAGTGGTGTAGAAATTATATTGCAGGGAAAATTCTCCCCGTAAGCCAGTGTTAAAATTCCTAGAGCCGGCTCCAGTAGCCTACTTCTAACACGCTGCTCCCCAGGGCTTTTCGTGTTTCGCGCTTCTCGTCTGGAGAGCCGCCTGTCCCTCTCAGCCAGCGGGGCTCTACCAAGAGGAAAAGGAGGCGAGCACTGGAGCCAGGAGCACTGGAGAATCAACTTGCACTGCAAGTCCACTGGATGTTGTAAGGTAGGATATTTTCCGTTAACTTTTTTAGGAACTAGGAGCTTTTCTAAGAATGCTAAACTAGGACATTTGGAAATCATTTATGAAAAGGATAGGTAATTGCGAAGAAAAAGTAATTAGGAAATTTTAAAACAGCAGACATTACCATTAATTTAGTTAACTTATTGAAATATTCTCCAATGTTGAAAGCTCTTAACTGCGTACTGTTACAGTATACAGTTGCAAATTTGGCATTGCAAAAGAGTCCAAAAGAACTTCATGCTTATGACCAGAAATCATCTCAGGGTATGTGGTTTCGGTCTGATTGAATAACAACCAGAGTGTTTTTATCTTTGAGGGGGCATGGAACACTCATAAAATGTGGCTCCCCTTTTTAACAGCAAACAACTGAGCCATTGATCTTAAAGAAAAGCTTGGTTTGTTACACTGTTGTTCAGTGGAAGTGAAAGCAAATCTTGGAGTAGTACTGTTCAAATGTACAGTAAAAGAGAGAAGTCACTGTAAAAGCAATTAAATAAGCAAATGGAGACTCCCTATTCTTCCATAGCTATCTCTGAAAATACTCAGGCTGCCAAATTGATGTAGGCAATAATTATGTCTTTCCCCTTTATATTTGGGGCCATTGAGCGAAGAGAGCCCTGATATCAAGACAAGCTAAAAAGTCAGCTACTTTTAACAAAAAATGTATGGTTGATCTTTCATATGATCTTTCATATATTCATTTCCAAAAAAAACTGAATTCCTCTGTATCTTCTTGCAGTCCATCATAAGAGATGGTAAAGAATGATTTTTTGACATAGCAGCATTTTCTTGTTGTTAGCTATGTATATGGCCTGAAGCCATTACTTACTATAACTTGCATTAAAACATTAAACCAAAATAATAAAAAGATTTAGCACTGACTGAATTTTTTTATTCCTTTCAGTTAACATCGCATTTTTAGGAACAGGGTGGGGTCACAGGTATGTGGTGATGGGACCAGAGAACCTGTGCCTCCATCCGGGTTCTACAACTGCTTTAAGTGTTGTATTTAAAATCTGAGTCACTGTTTACTTATGAGATTTCTTGTACTCAGTTGTTTTTACAACTTCATTTTTATTTTTAAAGCGCAGCATTTTGGATGAAGCATCATAATGATGTATTAAAAAATGTTTAAAAAAAGTGTAAAAAAGTCCAAGTTATAGGAAACTACCTTACCTAAAAAGAAGTTTTCTCTTCCAATCATGAGAGGACTTGGTCCTGTAACAAAAAGGACAACAAATGGGAATTTAGGCAATATCTCAAAAAACAAATTAGTATAAGCGAGTTGTGCATATGGTAGAATATGCAGTGATTTTGATAGTAATGATAATTACAGTATTTTCACTAAAAAATGAAACAACAGAAACAAAGTAATCTGAAGAGGAAGCTGGAAATCAAACCTAAAGCTTGTTTACAGTCATCATAAACTTTCAATGAACTATTTTTAAAAACTGTTCTTAAACATTTTTTTTTCATTAAAGGTGAAGTATATACTTCCCAGGTGAAAAAAAGCTCTATGGAAATTGAAATCAAAACATGGAAAATGTTGAGTATTTAGTAACTTCTGATGCTTAAATGTCAACCTTTGTCAAACCAGCTGATCATAAAAATATACTTTTTTGCCAATACAGTTGAACCCTGCCTTACAGAGGTCCAGTCGAAACCTTGTTATTACAGCCACTTTATTCTGGCCCAAACAAACGCTTGGTGAGTCATCGTATGTAAATAACTCCTTTTATATGGCCACCCTATGAATAGAGGGTCCCCTATACCTCTTCTGAAAATAGCTTCACACAAAAGTAATTGGCCTTTTCATGCATCACGAAAAATTCGAAAAACACCTTCACATTTGCAGAAAAAAGTAAGCAATCACGTTTCACGCGAAAATACAAAGCCTAAATCATGTTTCACTAACGTTTTGAACACTAAATCATGCAAATTCTAATCATGTTTCGCAAAACAAATACAATCATTAAAAAAATGTATCTGGCAATACTAAAATGTACCACAGTAGATATAGCTGCACGTGGCCATATTTTGGTAATTTTGGAGTCTCTCGCCGTCAGCATGTCTAGATCTTTTGTGGATTGGGTAAGAAAACAACTTTATGGTAGAGCGTAGGATGACTATCCTGTCTAGATTAATTCCATGCATTTCGACTTATACCCAAATCGTGACATGCATGTTTTTCATTTCATTTAGAGCCACTACAGAAAAAATGTTACACACCAGACTTCTTATTGAAATATTGTGCCCTGAGCGAGTGGGTCTCAAAAACAACAAGTTTAGTGGGGTCAGTTCATCATCACTCAGAGCACTCACTGCCAGGGTCACTACCACTTTCACCACCATACTTGCCACCATCAACCACTTCTTTCCTGTCCTTACTTGCCTCATCAAACTGTAGTTTCTCTCCAATTTGTTCTTCAGTCTGGTACATGTTCAACGGAAGTGTGCCTGATTTGTATTTGGTAGTCTCCTGTCTAAGATTTGACTAGATCCTAGGCCCTCCTGGTTCACTGTTGCAGTGGTTAGTTCTCAGTCCTCCATCCATCACGCCCGTCAAGAGATGTCGAGAAATTCAAGCCGTCACGCTTTATACATCCAGGTTGGTGTAGTTTACGAGCCCATTCACATGTCATAAAAAAGTATAGGGGACCCTCTGAATACAGCCAGATTTTTGTGGTCTGTTTGTGAATGGATTAACAGGGTTCCACTGTCGATATAAAAATGAATCTCCAGAGGTATGGTCATGTGTTGCGAATGTGGTAATTACTCTCCTCCTGCATGTTTAGCACTGAGATCACTCCAGAAGTTATGTATACCTTAAAAATGGTGTTCATTTTTTCTTTGACACAAATTTAGCAAATAGTCACTATTACTTCCTTTTATGGTATTTGTATGGTATCTGTTTGTTGATTGGGTGAATTTGTAATTAACTTAGTCTGCTACAGGTTATTATATCCACATGAAATGCAACCAGGATTGTCAACAAGGATTTTCCTTTTTTATAAATGGCAGAAGCAGCCAAAGATTTATCTTGACCATGAATGTTCAGATACTAGGCATTTAAGCTTCCTTCGTGAAAATGAAGGGAAATTTTGAGGAAATACCATTTTTAACAGAAAATACCACTAGCTACAGCTCAGCTTTCTTTTGAAATGTAGGAGGGGTTTGATGTTTCCTGTTTGAACCATTTTTCAACTTAATTTCTTATTTTTTTTAATTTGAAAGCTGTTATTGCTGCCAAACATAAAACAACTATATCTCATCATTTTATAGCCTTAATGCATGTACCATTATTATTATTATTATCTTTCTCATGTGTGGCCCACTGGCGTGTTTCATTCATTAAAGGTTTTTATAAAAAAAATATATTACTATTATATTTATAATAAGGGAGCGTTCGTAAATGATCTTAGTCAAGTCCGTCTGCTTGTCCGTATTTACACAAAGACGGATTATCAGACGAGCTACAGTTCTTTTCCCAAGCTCTTCCCAGACGGATGATCCGCCTCCAGCATAAATCGGGACAACGGAAGACGATTGAACAATGTGTCTGCCTTATTTTCCGTGAGCACATAAATCCAGCCAAGTCTAATACTTGAGGTAATTCAACTCCAATTACTTGCTGTTTATGAAGTAATTACTCAGCGTATTAAGATATTGGTTTTTTTTGTTTGAAAGTAAAAGACAAAAATCATTTTGACGTCAAATCTGCAAAACAATTCTCAATTCAGTTTTTTTTTACACGCGTATCATAAGCAGACTAAACACTACTAGTTACTCGATCTTCAACAGCTAAATTTAGATATATAATAGTTAGATCTGTTGTTCTTTTGTTTAACTCATGGTTAAGGGCCAGGAGCAAAAGAGGAAAATTATTTTACGTCAAATCTGCAAAATACTGTTATTGTTTACGTAAGTAACCATAGGTGTTTTGACCTCAATTAGTTAATGCTCTTAAACAACTGAATTTTCATTCGTGTAGCAAGCAATGACACTACATCACTCGGAGCGTAACTACATGAAACTCTGCCAAAATTCCTAGCGACTGAAAAAGAGCGATTGCTGCATTAGCTGTATTTGAACGAGCACGTTTTTAGATATCATCAGCCTATATGTTGCAAGTAACGTGACACAAAATGAAAGTTTCGAATGCTAAATTTAAACCTAAACTACATGAATAAATCAACTTTTAGTGGGTAATTGTACTGCACATGTTTCAGCTCTTCTCAGAATAGTGCACTACTGGACAAAGATTTTTGTTAGCGGCTGAACTTTAAAAACGTTTTCGTTGATGTGATTATTAAAATCACAACAGTATCGCAGATATGACATTACATTAGGTGATAATTTATGACAACGCTGGCACCCAACCCCAAAATAATCTTATACACGCGAGATCTTCGATGTACGCTGATAACGTCAGCTTCACAAAAATTTTAAGTCCCGGCTAAGATCGGAATCAAATTTTCAGACACTAGAAACCTCGGCATCATCGCATTTGAGCTCACTTGATTATCAAGTCACGACTCCCGAACGAGTTTCCAGTCTATTTCCATTCTCTAATCTAGCATCATAATATCAATGGCAACACAAATTTTCTTCCTCCGTTTACAAACACGTATAAACCGATTACTCACTTGCAGTGGCTTTTTCCCCTGTTATCTTCTCAAACAAATGCGGATTCAGAAGTTGGATGGCATCGACGAAATGCGAATACCCATCGTCTCCTTTGGTCATTAGAATGTCGAGCAATTTCCCAGCTTTCTGCTCACGAGTTTTCTCGGCGTGGACGAGATCGCAATCTCCAATGTCGAACACCGCTTTGCTGCGGAGGTAATCGAACAAAAACGTGCGATCTAGCTGCAAACATTGCACAATTTCTACCCGGTTCCTCTCCAAAATATCTTCAAAGGTTTCCTCTACCATGTCCATACTCAGCCGAACGCTTAAGCGACAAGATTACGGGAGCTCTCGGATGACAGAGCTGTTATATTCTCACGTTCAACAGGAAGTCCAACTACTGGAGCGTAACGTGACAGCGATCAAATCGCAATTTCTCTCAACTGTTTCAGGCCGAAGAAAGGCGGTGGGGGGATGGAGTGGTCGTATACGCTGAAACAAGAATGTGCTGCCCCAAAGAGAATGATTTTTGAACTGCTCCAGTCTAAAATGGGCAACGTTTTTAAAGGCACTGCTACGAAGAAAAATGTGCGCTGCCTAATAGGGATATAGAAATTTTCAGTCACAGAGGGCGGCCGGCAGAAAAGGCCGGAACCGGAAAGGGGAATTGATATAAAGAGGGAAAAGATGCTATCGATTTTATAGAAAAGACAGTCTAGATTGAAACTGGGTACAGGTACTAGTATGTTTCAGATCTGAAACAGAGCCCATAGCAAATGTTGAGTCAACCTCCGGGGGTGGTGGGGAATGAGAATTTCTTAAAACATGACACAAACATTCAGTAGCGTGGGAGTTAGTTGGTCACACGCAATGCGCAACATATTGAATGTACAACACTTAGATTAAAACTATTTGCATTTCTCATCACAAAATTCCGTGTTTTCAGACACGACCGGAAGTTGTTAATTGAGCGATAAGCTTCTTGGAAAACGAGACAAAGAAAGGATTTATTCACCATTTATGTAAAATTAAAGAAGCTTCAGACTTGAACTGTTTTCACATTTGTGCATCAGTCACGTATAGTTTACTGTTCAAACTATACATTGTTTCTTGTTTGCAAGTTCCTTTGATTTTCAGGGATGTTAAGTTGTTAGAAAATTGTGTTTTATTGCTTAAATGATGTTTTACGTGTTTTCCTTGCACGCGATCAGGTCTAGTGATCTGATAAACGAATGTCCACAAATAACGACAGATAACGGAATACAGGGAAAACCCCGTTGTCGAGGGCATATTAAATTACCTTGATGATATTGAGTCAAAGTAAAACTACTGATGAGGTTTATAAGCAAAAACACTCGGTACAAGTTAAACATTGGACAACAAATTTCTAAGGTTCGTAAAAAACACAACACAAACAAAAGACAAGACTGTCTTTGATGAATTCACAATTAATAGGGTTTCCAATTCACGTTTGTTCAATTTTTGACGCTTTTCTATTTTCTATTTTTCCTCAGCAGGCAGGTGTAGTTTTTTCGTTCCGTTTTTACTGTTAAAACCTTCAGTACGACATTGATGTTGCATTGCAAAGAAAGTTGATTAAATGTCTGTAAAGACTGATTTACGGTCCGCCACAGTTCCACAGAAATTACAAGAATTCAGTGAAACGTTGCCTTTTTCGAGACAAAAGATAAAACAAAACAAAACACAAACTAATTCACTGGTTTCTCATTAGATTTCTAAACCGAAGTAGTATGTTCTTTGATGTATTATTTTCCCCACATAGATATCCTATGTACGATTTCCTCTGAAAGGAAAAATAGATCGAAAAGCCCCGTCCCCCGCCCCACCCTTGCCGTCAAACTTCCCTCTGAGTTTTTCTTTCTGGGAGGATGGCTGTACACAAACTACATAAAACAGTTCGCCCTTGGGGACAGGGAGGGATCTACCTCCCCCCAAAACGCCCGTCTTTGATTGATTTTTTCAGGGAGGATGTTACCCATAAATGGTGCCCCAGGGTACGGAGGGTAACGTGCGTGCGAACCTCTCGTTCCTTCAAAGCCTTTCCGTGGTTCAAACTTATGTACGTGATATACGTAGGTTAGCCCATTTCAGACTAAAAATAGCCATTTGCTTACGTGCTCCTGATCCTAAAATAGTGTCCGTTGACATAAACAGTTTGTTTTTGTTCCTTTTGACACCTAAATTCAGACCAAAAATAGAAATAAATATAACGATTCAACAGACCGCAAACGAAAATGCTCTCGGTGTACGGTAGGATATGCAAAAGATCTGAAAATCCTACTTCTTCCTTTAGTCAGCACATACACTATGTCTGTTTTAGGAAGGCGTCTAACACCGACCGAGACTAGCAGGTTTACAGCGCTCAAGGAAATGCCCTCTTTTCACAAAGTAGGATTCAAAAGTGAGGAGAATTAGGGAATTTTATTTGCTTTACTTGTTCAGCTTTCATTTCGTGAGTACCGCGACTTTTCACTAAGTTTCTACGTTTAAATGATTCAAACTGGAGTCAATGATCGTCATCTGTATTCTCCTCACTACCGTACACACATTAACTGTTATCCTTTATGGAAGAATTTACTTTATAGACATGGATAACGTCTGGAGCAAATGTTACCGTCCGCTTTCGTTAATAGCATCACCCAGAGCCTTGTGCAAAGCAACTCTTAGAAAAAAATGATTGTAAATAGAATAACTGTGTTTCACTTTCAGACAACGGAACAGCTTATTTCACTGTCTGAAAATTTGCGGAAACGGCCAGCTGAAAGAGTACTTGACCCTTTTTCGGAAACGTTTGTACGTGATGTAAATAACATATGGACGACGTGAAAAGTGTTTAGATCGTCTTCCAGTAAGCTTGTACTTCCTTGTGATCTAAATGGGTAAGTCAATATTTGGGGTTAAAAGTGTTGCAAACAACCCTAGCGACAGTTTGACGTAATTATATGCGGACGGTGCGTTATATGACCTTATATGTAAACACGGAGAAAATTGTGCGTATTAGGTCGCAACAAAATGTGTTTTTCTACAACGTTTCAATGATTTTTGAACTGTTCCAGTCTGAAACGGGCAACGTTTTGAAAGGCACTGCTACAAAGAAAAATGTGCGCTAGCTAATAGGGACATTAAAATGTTCAGACACAGAGGGCGGCCGGCAGAAAAGGCCGGAACCGGAAAGGGGAATCGACATGAACAGGGAAAAGATACTATCTAGATTGAAACTGGGCACAGGTACTAGTAAGTTTCAGATCTGAAACAGAGTATAGCAAATGTTGAGTTAATCTCCGGGGGAGGGGGGGGGGTTGTGGGGAATGACATGACACAAACTTTCCTACCTAACTAAAAACTTTACTACCTACACGCAATGTGCAACATATTGAATGTACAACACTTTAATTAAAACTATTTGCATTTTTTCAACACGTCTCTCGTCACAAAATTCCGTGTTTTCAGACACGACCGGAAGTTGTTATTTGAGCGATAAGCTTCTTGGAAAACGAGACAAAGAAAGGATTTGTTCATCAATTATGTAAAATTAAAGAAGCTTCAGAAATAAAGGATTGTAAATAGAATAACTGTGTTTCACTTTCAGCCAACGGAACAGCTTTTTTCACTGTCTGAATTTTTGCGGAAACGGCCAGCTGAAAGAGTACCTGACCCTTTTTTACGACTATTTTGCAGAATGCGAAATAGAAGTTAAGTGAGCGAGCGCGAATTCACTCGCTTGGTCGATCGGTCGGTCACTCCTTCCTTCCTTCCTTGGGTACCAGTAACACCACGTATCTAGGCTTGGGTCCTAAACTTTTGTTTGTATTTCCGCTGACCAATGCACAACTTGACTTGACGAAGAGAAAAATGTCGTCGAAGGTTCGGCAAATGTGAAACATAGTGAAGCAATGAGTGATGAGATAATTACTGCTATGTCAACAGCATGTGGTGCGAG
>OMLO01003252.1_pt1 | contig 13393 bp, 4 predicted proteins | sample 1674811 | NCBI WGS metagenome assembly OMLO01 (sample SAMN06265003, study PRJEB25207) | coral metagenome | isolation source: Coral host | place: Mexico:La Bocana,Puerto Morelos, Mexico | collected 2008-11-13
CAAGATGCCAGTTTATTGTCTATCCTGATGATTCTTTGGTAGAGGGCCCACTCAACGTTGGTTGCTTTATTATCGAAATCTATTATGAGAAAACAAAATACGATTCTTATTGATCATTTTCAAGCTAAAATTATTTAATTTGTTTTCTAGACAAATTAAATGTCGAATTTTGTTCTTTAGTAAGTGAAAATCATAGATATCTACATTAATCGATGCTAAATTCCTCTGTTGCTTGCTATAATATAATGCAGAGTTTTAACCCTCAAGAGATCTTATCAAGTTTAATCCTCTTTAAGGCAGTTTTGAAAACAAGCTAGATCAATTTATCTATTTATTTTTAATTAGATGTTTTATCATTTGCTCCGCCGTGAGATAAATCCAAGCGTGTTATTTGTGTAAGTGTTTCAATAAACCGTCAAATGGCATTATGAAAAGATAACATCGTTGGAGTAATAAAACGGAAAGGTGATACACTCTTTTTCCATTGTGACATTTCCCCATTTAACAGATTTTTGTTTGAAGAACGACTTTCCCGTTTTCAATTCTCCATTTTTGCTTTTGTTCCCGCGTCCAATCTCCTTACGAAAATTCTGAAAAAAATATCCAACTCAAGAAAGGTAGGTCTTCTGCTGGCTTCATATAAAATTGCAGAATTGATTTTTCTTTACATTGTCTTATGTTACTCATAGTGTGCATAGTGTGGTACTTGAAGAAACGTTATAGAAGCGTGTAAATATTTTCGAATTCGTCCTTTCGTGGTCCAGTATAGCCTTCTCTGCCATTCACTCAAGTTTTTAAATTAGTTTTAGTCAATACATTTAAACTGCTAGGTGGAACTAATATTAAGCTTCCTCTTCTTTATTTTATTTGTAACTTTCTTGTTGAAGAAAAAAATTATTTATAACTAAAATGGTGTGATTTATCCACCCTACGTTTTATGAAAAAAGATGTTTTAATGTCGGTTTCTTTTCTCATTTCCATATATGTCATGAGTCTTGAAGAAAGTAGAAAATTTTATTGATAACAATATGTTTACTAGCTTTTTCGTCGTTAACATTTTATAAAAGAAACTAGTAACATAACTTTGGTCTCCACTAGCCTGTCTTGCTTAATGCTACTAAACGCAAACGATTATGATTTTTTTTAAAAAAACTGCATTATTAACAAACCGTCGCCTTTTTTTCCCTCTTCTTAAACAGACCATGAATGTCCTGACATTATCAAGTGACTGCCTGATTCTGTTGATGGTGGTTATAGTCCAATCATCGTCTTTGGAAGGTAAACGCAATTTGCTATTTTATTGCCATCTTTATTTGTTGCTACAGCTGCTGCTAGCATAATCTGTTCTTAAGCTCAAAGCGTTAATTGTCCCTCACCCCCTACCACATAATTCAAACGTACGATCTAGAAATGTGAGGCACCAAGCATATCAAAAGTGTACCGTGTATGACCTCTTAGCTTAGACGGAGATTGTCTTGTGTGTCTCCTAGCAAATTTTCGATGCTTTTCTAATAATATTCCATCTAAGGATTTCTCGTCTTTTGCCTACGAAACCTCGAAAATCCCACCTCTACTCTACTAACGAATTCTGGCCGTATTTTACACAGGTACTAGTAAATAAGCAAATGATCCGACCAATTTAAATGGGCCTTTCCCTCAGGCCAAACGAAAGCGACCGTGCCTTGGGACCGGCTTCATGCGATATGTATCGTATTTATGTATTTGTTCAATACATGAAGTAATACTTAGGATGCATCTTAAGAAAACTTCGTAAATCTGGTCCCCGTTTAAAAGTGACACTGAAGGGTGACGTTGAACTGTACCGGAACTGTTCCCGGTGCACGTGATACGATAACAGTGAAATGGTGTTTGTACAACCAGTTTCTTTCACCCTCTAGGGCAACCTAAGCACTAGATCCCCAGTCACGACATCGACCTGTAGAAGAGCATATAACGATGAGATCATAGTTTCAATCACTAATATAATATAACTTTGAACATCAGATGTCAAGAACAACATGGAATTCGAACAGATCTATCGCTCGTTTCTTGAGGAAGGTTAGTATATGAATATTCATTTCAATTGTTACAGAAAAGGGAACTTAATTGATGTCAGTTAGTTAAACCTAATTACTTTGGTTTTGGGTTTGGTTTCAGCAATTTGAGATTGGCTGAGTAGTCCAGTTGGTGGTTTGGTTTTGGTCTTACGACAGACACTCGATGAAAACCGGAATATTACCTCATTAAAGTTTTCTGGTGGCATAGCGGAACTGACTGTGCTTGATTCGTGTGTTGGACTGACTGGCTTCTTGTGTGTGCTCTTGGGAAAGACAGTTAAATTGAGGAGGAGGGTGCGGGGAAAGGAGAGGATGGGGAGGGTGCAGTGAAACACAACCCAGCGCAAGCTTTATTCCCGCTTGATCTCGCAGAAATATTTTACAAAGTTACATATTAATAGAGTTAGATGCCTGAAATAACTAGAGTTAAAATGGTCAAGCAGTCAATTAAGTTTACAGAAGGAATCATCGATTTACCAGCATCAGGTCCAGTCAGTTACAATGTTCTTAGTGTAGCATCGAGGCCGATAGTTAAAATAAAGGAATATTGGTCTTCCAGTCCTTAGAAATGGATGCAATTTCTTGTTACTAATGCCTGAGTGCAATAACATTTCTTCTCCTGTCGTTTGCTGTCTTTAAATTAGAGGACATCTCAGATGAACCAGGAAAATGCGACGTGGACTACGAGAAAGTGAGATGTTTTAAAGATAAAAGGGATACCAGGGCGCTTTCTGTACAAATCTTTAGTGACCGGAAAAATATTACCTGGGAAGCTGGCAAATGGGAAAAGTTCTTAAAAAGGCAAGTGTTACAGAACAACTTACTTGTGATGGTAATAAATATAATAGGGGTCAAATATTCATTTCAATGTTGAGAGCAAGGAACTCTCTGATTGATCTCTGAGTTATGAAGGTATGAAGGTTTTGGTTGTAATCAATTAGTCAATGTTTTTTCTTAAGCCATTTTAAATAATTGTGCAATCGACGATCACTTTAGCATCGAAATATTAGTCTGTTTTCATTTTAAAAATCGACTTTTGCAAAACAACCTGCCTGGCTAGGCCAGTGAGTCCTTCCGGCTTTTTTTTTGTCGCCTGCGAGAGTTCTTCACCTTTCTATGCTTGTTGAAATCATGTGATTGCCCATTTCATATCTTTGGTTTCCTGTAAACAAATCCTTTTAAATCAGTGTGATAAACTGAATGATTGGCAGTGTGTCTTGGCCTGACAATGATTAGCTAGAGGACAATGTTTGATGTGTTTCTATGATTTCCTTCAGATTGGCTTGCCGCTGTGCCATGGAATCAAGCACTAAAGGGCATAGCCATTTTGGTCTACAATACTATGGTGAATGTTGGAGTGATCCGCAGGCCGCTGAAAAGTTTGACCACTATGGAGAATCCGAGGATTGCATGGGGTTTGGATTCAAGCAGTGTGATGATGAAGGAAGCAGCGAATGTGTTGGAGGTGCAGACAACAACTACGTGTATCGTGTAGTAGAAGAAGGTAAATTTTATCTAAATATTTATCTATATTTTTAGGTTCTTTTCCATATGAAACTTCACGGGTATAGTTATGAAATTTAAAGACACAGCGGCTGCCAATGAAGGAGACCATTTTTAGCACGGATCCATGCGAGGATTTTAAGAGATAGTTATGACAACAACAACAAGGTTTATTTGACTACAAAATAATTATTAGTAATTACTACGTAAACACAAGTGGCTGTTTGGATGAGTCCAATTTATCACGGGCTCCATATGATTGAAATGAACCAGGTTAACAAAGTTTACCAAAAAAAATATCACCCCTACCCTATCTAAGAGAGCCAAAAAGTTGCTTGGCCATCTTTCCAGTCATGGCCACCGCAATCATGCTACGAAATATTTTGCGAACAAATAATGTTATAGAGATCAGCAGATAGGGATAATAAGGGAGAAATCAAAACTCGAGGGCAGCTATATACTCACTTGCACAAGATTCGTTGCACTTCAACTTAAAAGACAACGAGAATAACGTTAACAAATATTAGACGTCTTAACCGATCAACCAAGAAAGCTAAAACTACCACCCTTTGTTGTGTACAAACAGGCTAAATTATTAATTCTCATTTTTATTTTTATTTTAGAAGGAGGAAGCGGGAGTGGATTTGTGTCGCCTCCATGATGAGAATGCTAAATGAAAAGTTCTTACCTCAAAATAAAAAAAAACATTTGACAAACTCGCTGTTAGCTTCATTTTTAATCGTCTAACAATAGATAAATGGATCTTAAGGCCCCTAGTCAAACACACCTTTGCTTTTGTTTATATGCAAGAGCTTGGCGGTTAGTTTTATTTGGAACGTGTCGAAACGAAGGAAAGTGAAGGACTGTGAAACTACTACTATGCTAATTAAAAACACTTCCAGGATATAACCGTACAGTACTCACTTTGCTTCACTTTGCAATATCAATAATTTCGATAGAATCGAGAATGGCGGAGGCTGAACTAGGGTCCCTTAAAGTTTCCTGAGATTTAGTACGAAATATGAATATGTTCTTGAGATAATTTTGTTTCTCTAAGATGTGGAGGATAAATCTTACAGCTGCACAGACGAATCGTGCAAAATAGGCGCCACATTCTCTGTGTAGAAGAACACATTCTTGTTTCCACATACTGAGGGAAGCCTATAAGCTCAAAACGTCTTGTTTGCAGGAACTACAGAGCATTTTCATCATTAAATTCCCGGGGAGTTTCATAGGAAGAGGCTCTGCCTCGTGGTTCAATCCTTTTGTATGAATTTTCGTATACCTTAATTGAAAAGAAGCACTTCTTTCACATGCTTAAATAACCGGCCCGTGTTATGAATAAATCGCCAAAAAAGGAAATTTTTATTTAGTGCCTAATAAATTAAATGATACAACTCTAAAGTGCGTCTCTTACAAGTATTTCTCTTAAACACCTTTTTAAATAACTAAATGACAGATTTCGCTACTCTTTCATATACCTCGAAGTGTGAAATTTCAACCCTTTTATACACCTTCTATACACCCTTTAAGGCGGTGCATAACCAGATTTGTATTTAAATGCCACACCAGCCGACCCCAAAGCGGACCAAAACGATTAATAGGAAAATTAAAATAATGACTCAAAAGACCTCAAAACCATTTGCAGAATCAGGGATTAACCTTTTTTTAGTAGACAATAGACTTAACAATTACATACGTCAATACAAGATGAATTGAAGTGAAAAATATTTTCAACAAACCGTCCAAATCATCAACAATGATCATTGAGTTTGTTTTATTTTTCAAGGGCAATGACTGGCTACTTTGTGAGTCTACCATAAACCGAAACTTATTAACATGATCAGAAGCTTGAATTAAACCAAAATTAAAAAAAAAGATGATACAGCAAATGGCACCTTGAGCTGTCGATAAGTGATGGAAAGAAGAAGGTAAGCCTTTGATATTAGCTTAATACGGCTGTTGTTGTGTTCCATTCCAATCAGCTCGTCTAGCTAATTACGAGAGAATCATTTGTCTTGCAAAATTAGTTCGGCTATTGTTTAGTTACCTTTCCTAAGAAGAGCTTATATTTTTACCTAATAGATAGCAAATAGTCACTCCATTCATGCAACTGAGTTGATCTTTTTGCTTCAGACTGCATACAGTGTCACTGATTTCCTTTAAGGTAGGTTCCATACTATTTCTGACCTAACATGAAGCTAGGCAAGAATGAAGGAACCAATATCCTTACGATTAACTGACCCTGAACAGTAGAAGTTTGTATTCCTAGAGGTTTAAAATTTGTAATTCCTTTATATCCCCTCCAAACAAGAAGAAAAACTAACGTGCATGTAAATGTTACTCGTCATCATAGAAATTCATTTTTTTTCTACTCAAGACGGGAGAAAAAATGGAATAAATTTGGTGGCACTCTAAAATGCTACAGAAGGCTCTTCTTGGGCTTGCAATTCGAGACTACAGCTGGTTTGTGGGAAAGGCCAAAGCAACTTAACGGAAGCTTAATCGCATCGAATGCCACATAATTTCGAGAACAGTGAAAATGGTTCCCTAATTTTACTGAATATAACTAAAGTTGTGTTTTCAACTTGATGCAAGGCACCTCATAAGCTGCACGCAAAAGTTTACTAATTCTTTTCATACAGAAGAAGTGAGTTTATCTGCATTAAATGTAAATTTAAGTAGACATCGGCACGGCAGGCAAGAAACCCTACAGTAGACGAATTAGCTACAGATAAAAGATGAATTACTGTCTCAAGACCGTTTAGCAGAGTCAGGGGTCAACTTTTGGACCACAAAAATTGGGATCATAGATGGAAAAATATACCTCATGGCGACCCTGACATATGCTTACATGTTAAACAAAGCTGTCCTTAATCCACCTTTTAAAACTAGGAGTATAACTTATATTGTATTCAAAACATTCAATATGTACGACCATGCAAGATGATTTCAAGAAAACAATGTTTTCACTAATAAGCTGTCAATATCATATTTTACAACCTCGGGGCAATGATTGTCAATACTTTGCCGAGTTTTTCATAAAGGAGAAGATTAGTCCAAAAAGCTGATCACTCTTTTTTGTTGCGATCTATAGGGTTTTCCATTCACCGAAGTTTCGGCCACTAAAGTGCCTGTTCATCTCGAAAGAAGCCCAAAATTCGACTTTGGAAAAATCGGTTGGTCGGCAGTTGTAGTACATGGGACGCATCAAATCCCGAATGGAAATTTCCACGTGGACGCGCACGTATATTTCGACGACTTTTTCTCGGAAGATAGGATCAAAGGCGATCCAAGTCCGGCAAAAGTACGATCCTGTAACTAATAAAAAATAGCAAATAAGACGCACATTTTTCGTTAGGAAATCCGTTTGGAGATTTTAGTCCACCCTTCAAGAACAAAAAAAATCAAAAAATTCAATCTTTTCATTTTACATTCCATTCGAAATTTACTTCAACATGGTGTCTCCCTACTGTATAAAATCCCTTGGACGGAATGACGTCACGAAAACGCGGCTTGTCTGCTGACTACTGTTCAAAATCGTAGCAACGATGTCAAATTTTGGGTTTCTTTGGAGACGAATTTCTCAAGGAAAACTTGAACTTTAGAAGCTGAAACGTATAGTGCGAGGTTTTTATTAGCGTAGACAAAAAATGCGTTTTTTGGAGAGTGAATTTCTTCTTTAGCGTAGATGTTTTCTCATGAAAAAAGAATCAAATAATCCGTTTCCTTAAAAAATTAAAATTAAAGAGACGCCTTTTTTCGCTTAATAGCGGAAAGAGGAAAGGAAACGTTAATTTTTTTCAATCAGCTCCTCTATATTAGTTGATAATGTGAGTTGCAGAATTAGTACGCCCATTTTCAGTTATTTTTTCTAAGGGATGTCTAAATTTCTACACAGAATATCTAGCTTAGCAAATAACATATAATCACTTCTGTTTTGGTGCAAGTTAGTTAATCAATTTGTCTCATGCTGTACAGCGGAACTGATTTCCTTTAAGGCAAGTTCATAGTTCTGGGCTGCGATTAACTAACCTAGATTTTAAACTTGCATTCCTAGACATTTAAAATTCTTAATTCTTTTACGCCTTCTCCAAATAAAAATAAAATGTGGTGAATGTTATTCATGATCACAGGAGTCGCTTGACCTTAAACTAATCCGACTAACTTGACTTCGGCTTGGAAGGGACGACCTTGCTGGCATTTTGACAAAGGAGGAGTAAGCTGTTTAATGTTGCTCTGAAATTAAGATTAGTGAGTGGCTTATTGAACAGTCCGATAACAAACTGCCCGAAAACAAACTGTCCAATAATAAACTATCCGATAACAACTAGAAAATGAAAAATATAAATATTAAATCATTACTGATTCAAAACCGTTTCAATTGCGAGTATAAAATCCGCCGTTTCATTATCAAAGTTTCTCACGCTCCTTCAGATCCACTAGGAACACAATGTACATAATAAGTGCTAAGCATTTAACATGCGTTGATAATGTGTTACAATACAATATTAATTAAGCCGAAATCATTAAGAGAAACTGAATTTCCATTTCTATTTTTTCACAAGTGCAACTGATATCGCATTTTGTGAGTCCTTCGTTTCCCTAGACGAACTATTATGAATCGCCAACAAGTAAGATATTTGCTTATTACTTTTCTTCCCGCTAAACGGATTACAGAGATTAACAAACGTCACTTGAATACTTGAGGAATCTGCTTTGCCAGTGGGAACAGAATTCGTCGCAATTTACTGATACACGACGATCTACTTCACTGGTCTTCTCTATGGGCGTCAAGGAAGAGACATAACTTGGTCCAACAGTAGCATATTCTGCATTCGATCGAAAACTTTTACAATGTAGATTGCTTGCTTGCACTTGTCAGGTACAAAGTAAACGATATGTTGCAAGCTAAGTAAATATACCCATGTGTGGAAACAAAAAGATGTTTAAATTATTCTTTTTAAAGCTGGTAATCTTTACTTAAAACTCTTTTTTACCGCCGCACGTCTCTTTTTTTACACAAAGTGACTGACAATAGGAAAACCTTGAAAGGAGCGTACGTGGCATAAAGTGCAAATCTCGGGGCAAGCTTATACGTCGCAGTAAAACGAATATCGAACAAAGAAATTTGTTAATAGAAACGCAGCTAAGGCAAACTGATTCGAAAAGGAAAAAGTTTAGTTTGCATAAAATTCGAGTGAGGACAAGAAAATCGGATAACGCTTTAAGGTAAAGTGCTCCTGTTCTAAAATGTTCGACCCACAAAGAAATGACTTAGCTACAGTAAATCCTGTCATAACACTTGCTTAGTTGTAGCTGGCCGGAGCCCTGGTCGCAGAAAGAAGATAGGAAGCCTTTCATACCAGCTAATTACTTGTTGTTTTGTTCGTCAATCAGCCAAGTAGCTTTTTTTTTCCAGCTAATTATTTATTTTGTAAGATACCTACGACCATTGTCCCTGCTATTTTGCGCGAAGCAGTATAGCAGAGATGGCGTAGTAGTGACAGCGCTCGCCTTAATCTTCCATTTAGTTAGCCCGGATTCGATTCCGGCCCGGTACGATGTATGTACGTAGAGTTTTCTCCGGGTTCTCCGGTTTTCCTCTCTTCACAAAAACCAACACTCCAAATTCGACCAGGATGGAGGGCCCGCATAGCTCTATTTATGTTTCGACCATGATGTAGCACCCACGTGGCTGTATTAAGGCTTTTTAGGTTTTTTATAAAGTTCTTTTATTTTTGTAGGGCCCTTATTTATATCAGTTTTTTTTTTCCCAAAAGAGTTCAGTGTGGTAAAACAAAATTTATTATTTAAATATTTATTATTTAATTTCAGCACAATATCTTTTAGTTAAAGAATCTGTCATTTTTTTGCATTTGAATTAATATCAACAACGTTATTCAAAATCCTTCATTACTTTATAAATAGCAAGAAGTAGAAAATATTTTTTTTTTAGTTTGATGACGCCATTTTCCCGTCAATAACCTTTAACTATAATACTAAAAAAGATGCGTTCAAATTAATTCAATTCTGTCTTAACACTATTCAGTTTATTTACACACGGTAAAGTACTGAAAATAATAAAATATATGTGCAGAACAATGAAGCCATAAGAATTGATCTGTGAGTGGTGAACAAAGAAGCAACAGCTTTCTGGTTGGACGCCGCCATGGTCAAATATATGGCAGCACAAAAAAAAAATGAAATAAATAATAATAATAATTAATTCAGCTAAACTCCAAAAGCATACGTTACATTACGACATACAAGTATTGTTTTCACACTGACATAGCAACGACAAACCACAACTAAAACATAGCAGCAGAAACAAAATCAATATCTTTTTGGCCGACAGCTGATTCGGCGTGAAAAGGTTAGAAAGCTATTTTGGTGTCCCTAGAACTCAGTTTTCTCTTGTATTAGTGTAAGCTATGTTTTACCGACTGGAGTAATTGCTCTCATTTCAGTGAAAATGACCAGCATTGATAAAATGCTCCTGGCGTTTGTCGTTGTCCAAGTGGCTTTCGTTCTTGCGAGGTCTTTCGAGCTCAACGAGGAAGAGATACATTACACCAATGGCGGTAAGAAACACCTCTACCTTTTCTAAACTTTGCTTTCTTTCCATAAAATTGACCTGTATATGAGGTGCTGTGAAAGTTTCACTTTTTAGTTTTAGAATAACCTTGAATCTTCCCTTACACAATTGCATCCAGCATCGGTTGCAGATGATCCCTTGTTGTCTACGATATTACTGGTTTTGCAATCCATTCTTACTTCGCTTTGGGAACTACCCTTCCCTAGATGTTTCCCTTAGTTATTTTAGTCACGTCCAAAATTTTCTTTAAATAGAAGGAAACCTGAAAATAGTACTTTCCTAAATAAAATAGAAAAACACCAAAGAGATAATAATAAACGAATTAGAAACAAGAATGGTTTCAGATGGATAAGATTGCAAATGACCAAAATTGGAAAATTATGTAGCTCGTTTAAGCATGGTCTCTAAACATATATCTGACTGTTATGCAACTAAATTTTTGTGCTTTTATGTTAAGAAGTTTCAGAAGCTGAAGAATGCGACGTGAAATACGAAAAAGTTGGATGTTTTAAAGATATGACGCAAGCAAGGACGCTGTCTGTGCTAATCTTAAATGACCGGAAGACTAGCAGTATAAACTGGGGAGCATGGAAAAAATATCTAAAAAGGCAAGTGTCACGATACAACAGCGCAACTTGTGATGTTGGTCTATAAAATAGATCATATACGAGAAATGGACGTCAATGATTAATACTTATCCATTAAGACGATTAAAGTCCATAGTTACAATCATGGACAAAAGTTTTTGAGACATATGGAAATTACCATCATATTTTCCCTAGCTGTGAATTCTCCTCTATCCTCTCGTGAAAGGTAGCCACCCCTTCCCCCTTTTTCAATGTTGCTGAACAAGTAAACATCAACGAAGCGATATGCAACACTGTTTGGGGGATAGGGGGTGCCTATATATAGATGAAAAATGTGTGTTCATTCAAATATTCAGATTGATAGTTAGAAAGCGTTAGTTTTGCTTAAACAACACCTTTGTCCATGATTGCAGCTCAAAGTCGCTCGTTACATTTAAAGGAATAGCTATGCCAACCCCTTATTTTTGTACGGACTTTGTGAAAAACGTTTCACTCTGAATGGCGAGGCATCCATAAGCTGTTCGGTCATTGTTGCCCGTAGAAATTCTATTGCGAATGCTAATTGACCGGGTCTTGATTCTTGGTGGTTGCATATATGAAAACTGTCTTATCACGTTCATTGCAATTTGAACTGATGTTTGGTAGGAGTCAATGGGAAAATAAATTAACTTGTGTATTTCCCTTTAGTCTAGCTTGCCGCTGTGCCGAGAAATCAAGCGCGAAAGGGTACGACTATTTTGGCCTACAGTTCTACGGTGAATGTTGGAGTGATCCAGCGGCCGCTGTCAAGTTTGACCACTATGGAAGATCAGAGGATTGCATGGGGATTGATTACAAGCAGTGTGATGACGAAGAAAGCCGCGAATGTGTTGGAGGTGCAAACAAAAACTACGTGTATCGCGTAGTAGAAAAAGGTGATCATGAAACTTATTGTTATATTTCAGATTCTTCATCCCGTACGAGAACTTTAAGGTGTAGTTATACTTGAAGTACAGACAGGGCGGCTGCCAATAATGACTTCTTTTAAACATCAGTATGATTGAAATAAACCAAATTAACGTAATAAATGGATCAAAATTTCCCACCAGCCCAAAAAACAAAACCCTATAACCAAGCAACGTGGCCGCTTTTGGTGGAACTTTCCAGTCATGTTACCATTATACTACAGTTCCTTGGGATACCAAATTGGGGGCGTCGTAAACGAGTTGAATAAGATGATATGCTCGTTTCCTAAACCTACTTTACTCTCTTACTCTCTAACTGTGATAAAAAATAAAAAAAAACAACAACAACAACATCTAGAAATATATATTTTCTTGTGTTGCAAGTTAAAAAAAGTTTCAATTTTATTTTCAAAGGAGGAAGTGGATCTAGAAGTGGATTTGTGCCGAATGCATAACGACGACACTGCAACGCTGGCTTTGACAAGTAGTTAAATGTGTGTGAATCTTGAAATAAAAACAGCATTTCAATAAACTATGTCTTTTTTGCTAAATTCATAATGCCAAAAAAAAACAATAAAATGGATCTTGACGTTTCTTAAACTATTAACTGATATAGCAAAAAACGGCTGCGAAGGAGACTAGCACAGTGCCAGTCGTGGATGAATCTATAGCTGAAAACACCTGGAGCATAAAAGCGCGAAATCTGAATAACAATAATTCAGATAACATTAGCCTAGTAATGATGTGAGATATTTCATTCTGTAAGCGGAGTCATGATTTTTGTTGTATTGTTATTTAAATTGGGTGCCTTTCATGGAATCGCTCGATATTCCTTGCGTTTCTTCAAATTGCGTGCAAATCTTTAATATCGGAGCAAGGTCCATTGGCGATTAAATAATGATTGCGGCCAAGACAGAATGAAAATTGCGAATGAAATCCTTCCTACACAGAGGCTTCTTAAATGATTTTTTGTAAAAAATTTAAACTATGATTACGTTTTAAAGTATCTTTAAAACAAATGAACGAGTGAATAAACAAATAAATATAATTGAAAGCAGAAGGAAATAAAAATATTATTGCTTTAATGGAGGTTTAAGACACTATCTGAAGATTTAAAAGATACAAAAGAATTTTAACGTGATAGCTAAGTCGTTGTTTTGCTTTCACACGGTACTTCTCTCAACTTATAGCTTGATCTTTTAGCATAAGGATTAAAAATAAACTTCTCTGGTAATAAAAGTAATAAAAAAATGATCTTGTCTGTAAATGATTATTTTCTCAAGTGAGTAGTTTTAATAGCCACTATCCAAACTAAACTGCTGGTCTGTGCGTTTTGTTGTATTAGGGCCCACAGATGCTTTGTGATTGGCAACCGCTGTAAGATCGTTACAGATCTCTCACGTGGATCTTATCTTAAAGCAAATTATCTTCGACTGAGATCTTCAACATTATAGCTAAGATCTTTGGAATCTTAGTATTCTCACTCGTTTCAGAACTAACCTACATATACACCAGTTTGTGGATATATTATCATTCCATCTTAAAATTCGAAACATTTCTGGCATATTAAAAATCCCATACATTGAAAGAGTCCGAGAATCTAGTTCGTTTGTGCAGGATGATATATTAATAGGACAATAACATGACTTTTGAAGGGCATATTGCTTATTTGCGGCCCAAGTAGCATCATTTGCGCCCGAGCGT
>OMLO01003253.1_pt1 | contig 13391 bp, 8 predicted proteins | sample 1674811 | NCBI WGS metagenome assembly OMLO01 (sample SAMN06265003, study PRJEB25207) | coral metagenome | isolation source: Coral host | place: Mexico:La Bocana,Puerto Morelos, Mexico | collected 2008-11-13
GCATGCCTCTGAGTTGACGGCTGCTGATGTTGTTGTTGATGCTGCTGCTCCTGTTGTTGTTGATGTCGTTGATGATGTTGTTGTTGTTGATGATGCTGTTGTTGTTGTTGTTGTTGTTGTTGTTGTAGGGTCTCGACTTGCTGAAGTTGTTGTTGTAGCTGTAACTGTTGTTTTTGCAGTTCAATTTGTTGTTGTTGAAGCTGTAACTGAAGTTCATATTCACGACAGTACAGCCGATAAACAGCATCCAGTTCAGCCGAGAAACTTCCTGAGACGCCAGAAACTTCAGAAAAAGACCTGACGACAAAAAAGGAACTTGCAATTATTGCATGTTTCAGAACATGTCAAAAGTTCTCCAACCGTTCACTCAGTAGTAAATCAATCAATCAGTTAATACAGTCAACTCTCATAAGCGGGCACCCTCGGGAATTGGAAAAAGTGCCCGTTAGTAGAGCTGTCCGCTTTCGAGAATTATTCCCACCATAAAAAGAGGGAAAACGGTAAAAAGGGAATTGAAAACAGTGTCCGTAAGTAGAGCTGTCCGCTTACGAGAATGTCCGTTAGGGGAGAGTTGACTGTGCTTTATTTAAACAAGTTGCGCTTAACAGCTAAGGAGGCTCGATAAAAATCCAAACGTGTATGCTAAAAAATCATAATAAAATAAATTACATTGTCACAAAAACACTACAGTAAAATATCTATAGTATAAAATATACCTTTTCACATATTTATAAGCATGCTATTAACACATTCAGCTACATATGTATGTGCACAGTTGAAATCTGAATGAAATAACGTTAGGCCTGTAAATATAATCAATATATAAGTAAAATATAATCAATATAAGTCAAAGGTTTACAGTTCTCCATATGCTTCTAAAATTAGCAACAACGCTGGCCAGTTTCACTGCTGTCGGCAGTCTACGCCAAAGCCCCCCCCGCACCAAATGTAGGTACTAAACGAAATGCTGAAGAGTTCCGAAAACAGGCAGTGTTATACAATCTTAATTTGCGTAATAAAAATAATCTTTTATAGTGGAGAAGATCTTACGATCCACACCAACATGGATATTGTATTATTCAGACGATCATTCAGTCCTCGGTTTTGGTGTCAGTAGTGATTGTCACAAGTACGATGACTGGTTCATTTATGCCAGCAAATGCTAGTATCTACCTATCCTCGTTTTTCCTTGGCGGTACTTTCCAGTCAGTCTTTGTTTCAGAATCTCCATTCCCGAAGACAGACAACACAGGCTTAGGTGGTGCTGCTGGATACTGAAACGCCGCAGTCAACCCAGGGTGCACTGTCGGCTGTGTGTTGACAACAGAGGAAAAGTGCTGATAACTGGCCGCTACAGCAGAAGATGTGTTTAAACTGAAAGTGAAAAGTAAAACGGCATTAAACCACTTCTATTTTCTATCGGAAAATTCACTTTTTTAGGAAGAAAACCTAAAGCACTTATTTTGCCATCAAGCTTAGCTTGAGTGAAATACCTTACGCTTTGTACGCGCATGTGCGCGCGCTAATGTTACGAAAGTCATGCACAGTAGGGATGGGCAATGCACTGCTGACGAATCACCTTGCGTATAGGCTGTATGTGTACAGGTCTGGAACAAAATTCCATATACAATTACTCTCAAGTATTCAATTACTTGAAAAACCAGGACTTTCTATTTAATTAAAGGAGCCACGTGCGAGCCATGCAAGAGATAAATTTGGGGAAAAATTTCCAAAAAAATGTGGGGGTCACACAGCTCGTAATCCTTAAGTTAAAATCGGGAAAAAAAAAAAAGCTACACGTATTCTCATGCCATCTAAATGGAAATGCTGTTCCATTTGCTACTGCAGATTTTTTGAAATCTGAAATGAGAATTTTTGTAGGTACAGTGTTATGTTACAGGTAGTGTGGATTGGGAACAGAAATAACAACTACAATGTATGGAATGAGTGAAATGTGGTTCAACCAGGAATCCCACCTGGGTCTCCAAATTACAGGTTGGATGTCTTAAGCATCTGCCACTCAACCTACCATGACAATATTATTGACCTCATTGTGGCAAGGTCTTGGGAGACATTTTAACACATTTTCTGCAAATGAATCAGTTTGATCTAATACCCTCCCTCCAGGTAGATGAGCAATGCAAGGTTCAGTCCCCCTATAGTACAGTGTATATAATGTGTTATGTCGCTCACATTGGCTTGCTTGGTTCTTTAGACTTGCAAGAGAGTCCTTCCTTCTGAACTGAAGTCTGCGGAATTTCCGCAAGTTGATGATGAAGTGGTATCAACTGCTCTTTACTGGATGTAGCGGATGGGAGGGTTCCACCACTAGTTCTCAGCATAGGCTTACCATCTTGAGATGAACCTAGAATACCAGGAAAAGATTCTTTTGCATCACTTAATGGCAATGTTTTATTTGCCACTTGCTCTGGCACATTTCCTTGCAATCTTGAGGCATCAAGCTTCTCACTTAAAGGAACATCTAAGCCAGGTCTTGTATTTCCTGGAATCTCTGTCAGTGTAGGTTTAGAGGGAGAGAAGTGTACAGGCTTGGGTGGAGAAACTGGTGGTACATGTAATAAGCTTGATTCCTTGAAAATAAAAACAAACAGACAAACAAAAGTTACATGTGCTAATACTTGGCATGCAGTCTTTTCAAGACTGTCATAAGAAATATTGGTTGAGTCTACTGCACAAGCTGAATTAGAAGTTTGGTCATATAGTAAGCCCTAACATATAGGTAGTTTGATCATGATGTTACCGGTAGCTTGTTTAGTTGATGTAAAGATCAAGCAGATGATTGACTGCCCTTTTTTACAACTGCGTGAAATGAATGATCGCACACACCTGTGCAGGATTGTCTCCAGTCAATGGACTTTTCACTGCCTTTGTTGGTGAAGGAGTTTTTCCACTTGTTTGATACTTCACTAGCAAAGACTGCAATTCTAGAAACCTCTTTTGCAAATCTTAAGGACATGTTAAGGTCATTCTAAAATAAAGTTATTGCACAACAGATCATGAATAATCCTACTTTAAGCTTGATGCTACACGTAGGTAACAAAATTTAATTATGTTCTTAATCAAACAAAGTGATACTTAAAGTAAATTGGATACAAATCTTCTCTTTGATCACAGCATCATACTCCTCTTGTAAGATAACCAGTCGTTCTTCAAATGCCAGCCTCTCTTCTTTAAGCCTCCCCTCTGCATGTTCGCGCTCCTCTCCTACCTTAGCTAGTTCTTTAACCAAGTTAGCCACACGTTTCTTGTCTTGAGGATTCAGTTCTTTTAATGTCAACTTTTTTCCGGTTTTATCCTTCCCTCCCTGGCAACTCTCACCTGTAAGTATAGTTTATAAGTAGCATGTGATAAATTATGCCCTCATTCTATAATTTATGACTTCTGGTATAACTTTCATACATACTATCAGTATCACTATTGTTACTAACAATAAAACTGACAAGACATTATTGTACAAAAATGTAAGTAGAATGCTTCTTCCCTTTTTATGCCACAAAGAAAACACCGTCTCCATAATTTGCGAAATGCATAATAAATAGAAAATACATGTAAGAAGTTGACCAGAAACAGAATTCATACCATGGAGTTGTCCATCATAAGATAGCAGAGAGCCAGAGACACTCTTTGATGGGCTTTTGTTGGTCCCACTTCTGGACAAATCAAGCTGTCTTTTCTCCAGGGAATTATGCAGAGATTTTTGAAGAGTCACAACTCTTGGCTTCCTCATGTGCACTGGTTTTCTTACCATTGGATTCTTCACATTTACATGTGGATCAAGTATTACACCTAGAACATGAGAGGCATTGTATAATTAAAATCAATGTGTCAACAAAGTATTTAGTAATGCTGCATAAATATTATATATTTTAATCAAGTCCTGAAGAGTTTTGGTAAGACTAGTTGAAAATGTCTTTTGTGATAATGTAATGTTAAATGAAAAAAAATTTACTACCTGTTTTACATTCCAACTCAGCTTTGAGTTTTTGTTGCATAATTTTTAAGCTCCAGCCAAATGACTGCAACATTTCAAGTGAATATATGAAAGATTAATACATAATATTATTTGAATTGCAGAGAAAGATGAACCCATGATATATCATTGCAGTTACTTGAATGTACATGTACAAACACAACTTAATGAGTTGTGACATTGAACCTTGAAAAAAATTGCATTGCATTATTGGGTGCCAAATGTTGCATGCATTAGGCCACCCTGTTGCAATGTGTTGCAACATGTTAGGTGTTGTTGGCTCAAATTTGACCATTTTCAAACTTGAGCTAATGATACCCAACATTTTGCAACAAGTCGCAACATGGTGGCCAAATATGCACAGCAAGTTGCACCCAGCAATGTATATTGCCTCGAAATAGTGCAATCGCTTGGTCAGGACTTTACATGAATTTATGAGATCTGAGGCGCCATAGCTATGTAACCTAATTTAACTGATTTCCTAATATTGTTTGCGAGTATAAATATTATGTGATCCTTGTAGTTGAATCTTAATATCTACTATAATACAAGAACCACTAAAGCATGCCTAGAAAATCAAAAGATGTTGGAAATGTCTATCCCAACTAATCAGATGCATAATTAGTGTACTGTACTGCCATTCTGCCTAAACAGGTCATACAAACAGTTTTCATCACACCTGGCATGTGAACTTTCACGATCTTCTCATCTTGATCATCAGCTGAGGTTATTGTTAACGCAAATTTGTCAAGTTCAAAATAATAACATAATTATATCCCCTGTCACCATGCCTATGTGACCGCATGCAAGTTATAAGATTCAGTCATCTTTTATTTGTAAAACAAGAGAAGCAAATTAAAAAGAACAGGACTGGGCCGAAAAGCATAAGCAAGGTAGGGAGAATATAAGGGCTCAGTTGCCCCTTGAAGCTCCTGCTGGGGAAAGGAGGCATCGACCAATTACTGCATAAAGTGCTAGAACTAGGCCTAATGTTATTAATAAGCCAACCAGAGAACTATTGGTTCGTGAGACAAAGAATTTTTTTGATAAATGTTTGGACATTTAAATAACAAAAACTATGTAAATATCTTCCCTATAAAAAGAACCTTATTAAGAGAGTATTAATTATTAACACTTGACGCCATGTTGTGTTAATTACATGTTTAGATAAACTTTTGCTAATCATTATTTTTTTAAATACAAAGTCCACGTACACGGACTGATAAAACTCAACTCACTGCTTCGTAAGAAATTTAGGTCGATCTGCTTAGTCAAGTCTTCGTTGTAAGGGACTGGAGTCAAGTGAACATTACAATTCGATCAATGTGTCATTCAAAATGAAGAACGCAGCAAATTAATGGTCAAGTTCCATCTTTGTCCAAGCTGGTTCATTAAATGCGTGAATCATGTATTATTCAACGCTAAAATTAACTGCTAATGTGTTCTACTAAGGACAAAAGGTCATCTAGAGAGAGATAGAGTTTGCCGATGTTCAGTTGATTATTAAAATAAGCTTTATTTGCCACGCAGAGGAATACTTTATATTATAGACTCATTAATTCAAATACTTGTACACCAAGATTTATACGAAAAGGCTTCAATGAATTATTCTGAAAGAAGAACTTGGACAGTTATGATACTCGAAATTTCGTAAACAAAGCTGTCATCTAAAACTTAAACTAAAGGTTACAATCGAACAAGTGATCTCCTCCCTTTGTACTTTGTACTCCACAAAAATGTTATTAAAAGAAGATATATAGAATACATATAATATATAGCGTCAAACGTCTGAAAAGGATACGATCCTTCGACCAAAACACATTCGTTTTGGAAGCTCTCTTTCCTTTGGTCGCCATATTTACTTTTGAAAATCACCGCCTAGAACCCAATCTCCAGCCGGGCAAAAGTCTTCCGCGTCGCATGCGCGCAAGTTTTAGTTACGTTGCGTTGCGTTGCAAACGTCTCTGGTACTCACGGCTCAACCCGAGAATGTAACTTGTTGCTCAGTTGATTTTTTCTACTTGGGCAAGCATGAATTTTTTTGGCATTTCACTGTCAAGAAAACAGAGCTTCCATTGCCTGCTGCATGGCTCACTTGGCTGACATTTCAGTAGCGGGCTTATGTAGATGCAATTTGTAAGGAGGGTTTGTGGAAAAATGTGTCTTCGCACCAAAATTCATTGTATACCGCGGAGAAATAAATAAAAGGGCTCGGAAACCGTCTTCATGTTACTTTTTTCCGAAAGAAAATTGATTCTCCACAAAACATTCCAAATTTCATTAGTGACGAGAATATTCGTAATTTTTTTTGTCCGGCTACACGAACGACAAAATTCCTGCCATAACCCTGTAGCCTGTGTATATCTACCCCCTCACGGTTTTTCCCTCTGAAGTTCTATTCCACACTGGCAATTTTCAGAAATTCAAACTAGAATGCAGCCAATCTCCCATGCACATTCCCATAATCACACTAGAACTAAATGCATTGCATATATCATTTGAATTAATAACGGTGTACACCCCTTTTTTTAAAGCTGAATTTATTACTTGCAGTTTTACATGCATTATTGTCCCAGTCCTTTAGACATTGCGAGATATCAATTTTTAATGATAGCTTTCTTGAACTCACTTACTCTCTGAACTAATTGGTCGCTAAATAAATTAAGTTTCAAATCTCACTAATATAAGCCACGATGGCCACTACGGCGCATGTCAGTAATGTAAGAACGCTGACAACTGACCGGCAGCCAGCTCCATTGCAGAGATCACTGGAGCAACATGACATCTGACAAGTGACTTTAGAGCCCCTCTCTTGTGCTTTTCTGCATATCTCGAAGTATTCTGATCCATCATGGCATTCCTTGGCAGATAAACAACCTCTAGCGAAAGTGGATATCTGATCAGCTCGTTTAAACACCTTGCCACACCGACTCTGCTGAGCAGAGCAGGTTATGATATTCTTCGCACTATCATCGCACTCGCCCCAACTTTTGCTACTTTCGCAACGATAACATTTGAGAGCGGATCCTGTAAAGGAGAAGGAAAATTTCTGTTCTTAGTCTACAGACTGACACAATATGCCTTTGATATAGGAGATACTCTCTATCTTAAGTTGTTTCAACATCAGCATTTTAAGCTTCCTTGTCTCCGGCGGTATGATTTTTACGGAAGTCATTTTTCTGTTGCACAAAATAAACGTTGTTTTCTGACTTACCAAACGAGATGCAAAGGAAAATGACAAAAGTGACGGAGAAATTTCCCATGGAACTTACAATCTTGTCCTCTGCACAAATTTAGCAAAACGTATACAGATGGAGTTTTCAGTTAATGCACTGCCACTAGTAGCGGCTGTATGATTCCTGGAGGATTACAGTAGAACTCGATATCGGTTGCCTCCTGCTAAGAGTTTAAAAACAAAGCATAATATTCTCAGAGATTTTTAATATTACATGTAGTAGCGATGACCAGATTATTCTTTCACTCCTCTTACATTTTTCTCTGTACTACGTGACTCTTGAATTGAACGGGGATTTTATCTACAAATTTAGTCATTTTGCAGTTATAATGCATTAATAGTTTTCACTGAGACAAAGGCTTTATCATCATAGAGAAAATGCTTTCACTTTGAGGCATACCAATATTGTGCGCTGTAGGAGACTTAAGAGATCTTCATCTGCCATGTCTGATAAACACGCGCAACATATCTGCCCGCACAATTAACTTACCGTACATTTTTTTTTTCAAGACCAGTTTCTCAGCACCGTTACAAACTTTGTAATATTTTTGTCTCATATTTCTTCTTCTTGCCTTTTTTTGCCGGTCATTTCACTTATTTTTTTTTCAGTCATTATCAGAACGTAGTCGAACTTATCAACTATTCAATTTTCCTAAATTTGAACGAATCCTTTCCAATATATTGTTGTTCTCATTCGCTCGAATAACGCAATTTGATGTCACAAACAGGCATGGACTTTCCATGATCATTTTATATGCCGAAAATTCTGGCAATTTCGGTCGAAAGTCAAATGGAAAGGTCTCTTTCGATTCGGTCTAACAAGAATATTCGGTACCAACTCTTGATGATAGGTTGGACCAAATTCAAACCGGCTCATTTCCCTATTCTCTCTTTTTGTTTAGGGAATTCGGAATAAAAAATTGGTAAGAACCATTCCTCTTGGTTGTCCTGGTTTAAACAAAAAATGTGTTGTTCCATTTTCCTCGGGTATTCCCGCGGGTCTCTCACCAGTGGTTCTGGCCTAATGGAAAGCACACTAAAAATATATATCATCAATATGCCAATGATTGACAAGTGAAAGTTTATTCAACCTCGGCAAACAGGCAGGGTAGATTAGGTTCACTATACTTACTGGATTGCAAATTGTTCTACAATTTCAAGGAGTGTTCACTTTGCATATTTAGCCGGTTTATTTTATTTTGCACCTTTTTAACGTTTTCATTCAAGTCTGTGCTGTACGAGGCTGGGCATGAAGAAATTGATCGCAGTAACACGCTGTCAGTGACTCAGCATGGTCACAATCGCGCATGCCAACAACAAGACGGTGCTGACCATTGGCAATGCAACACTGTCATTACAAAGATCTGAATTGCAACATTGATGGGAGCATCCACCAGCGGAATTTATGCAATCCTTTTCCCGGAAAAACGGTTTACTAGATTTGTCGTCACACATCTCCTTTATTGCACAGCCTCTGTTTGCAAAATATAAAGCTCGAGGCGGGCCGAAGTCACCATAAGGATCGCCAAACTCCACTTCGGCTGAAAAGCAAAATCCTCTCCTTGCGTGCAGTTAATTTCCTCCATCACTTCTTTGCATTCATCCGGGTTACACCTGATATTAGCACATTTCTCTTTAGCGCATGTATAGCACTTGCGTCCAAAACCTACACAAAGAGTAAGGATGTTTTAGTAAGAAAATCTTTTTTACAATAAGTAACATCTTTGAATTATCCCAGTAAAACAACTTGGGACGCGGGTAAAAGCATAGCGATGAGGGAAAAATTATTAGCGCTTGCGATATTAAGCTATTCGATTTTTAATGTTATTTTAATTTTGAGGTGGGTTTAAGCGCGGTGTTCTTTGAGCCTGCCAGATGCAGCCTTGAACGATCCATGACATTCAATATATAACAAAGTTATGGTCGACACTCTTTGCGGCTTCTTTTCGGTATCCGAGTCGTGTATATATAACGATCTCAAACTGCTTCATCCATTCCGCAAAAAAATTGTTACATAATAGTATCTAGTTCATCTACATCGTTTTCTTTCTCAGGACGAGGCTCATTTTAGCATGCTTTTTTTTACCAACTTCACAGCCAGCTACACTGGCTAAATTTGACATTGTAGATTTAGCCTCGTTAAGAGTGTTTATATTGTGCGCAACAGAGTGATATTTTGTCTTTTGTAAAAACACCAGATATCAGATCATTTTGGCTCAACGTTTTGAATCTGTTATTTTCGAAGGACAGCTACTTTTTGAGTGCCGCTAATTTCCGGGTTTGAAACTGAAATTATGCTAGATGATTTATATAGTTTTCCAGCTCGCACTCTAATTTCACTACAGATTGGATCAGTTTGATTGTAAAATTAAATCCAAAGCTCAATAAAGAAACTGATAATCAACTAGACACTACTTTTGTGATGTTATAACTATAGCTAAAGTTACAGGGAAATGGCGGGAACAAAAAATTAACGAACTTTCTCGTCACTAATGAAAAGTTAGATTGTTTGCGGAGAATCATTTTTTTTTCGGACAGGCAGATCACAGAGGTCATGGGTTCGAATCACCGATTTTTTCTGCAGGCTTTACTGAATATCGCAACTGCTTAAGTTGTGTTCATAACTGCAATGATCAATCATGTCTTCAAAGCTCTTTGAATCAGTGAAAGTATGACCGTAAAGTCAAACTGCTACCGCGAAGTTGATTTTTCTCATGGTTTCTATTCTGAAATGAGTGAAAAGGAAATATATACTTACTGACTGTAGCCAAGAAAACTGTCACAGCACAGACTGCCAAGAGCTTATGCATGTTGTTTAGTGAGGTATAACACAGTTGATGTCAGAAATAGTTTCTGTGTCACAAGTTTATAAGCGTTAAGAATTGACCGGCCCCACGAATTATGTCGATCATTTCATACAGATATTCAATATCCATCACGTCATACAAGCGACTATGCGACAGGTGCGGACGTGTGGACGACTGTTGTAATAAACGTCATTTCTTGTTCACCTGGATACATCGGATGATATTTGCTGCACGGCTTTGGCTGTATATCTTTGTCCGTCATGCTACCGAAGCCACAAGAAGCCTCTGTACAACAAGGGTGGTAGTATTTACAAGCTACCACAAGAATGTTCGCTTTAGGAGCCACGTAGCTCCCGCGTTGTTATGAGTTGCGTCTGGTTTTAAACAATACCCATATTTTGAAACATAGAAGCATTTATGGACGTGCGCGCGCATTTCTCGCACATAGACTAGCCTAGCATACGACTGAAACGGTAACACCGTAAATATACGCTGAAAATAGCGACCCTAGCCACAAACAGCTACAAAACCACGGCTAGAAAACTAATCACCAACCGCCAACTGAAATTAGCCACCGTCAGGTCATTATCCTAACAAAACTGAACGCCTTGTCAATTTGACTAGGCACTCGCTACAAATTCTTTTGCGAAAACAATATCTTTTTCTAAATAATTAAAAACAGTAGTCAGACCAACATTGGTAGAAAATATGTTCACACAAAAAAAGATTTATTGATTTATCTTTTTGGTGTTGAAAGAACTTTTTCCTCTAACTTTCCTCTGTATATAATGCAAAAAGGTTTATGTTTTAAATCGTAAAGAAGTTCGTCGACGAATCAACAGATGACGCTCAAGCTAGCAAGCTTAGCGTGGTAAACAAGTATGCGAGACGAGCAAGTGAATGTCTGTGTAGGAGTTTAATCGTGATTGATAATTTTTTTTTTAACAAATGGCATGCATGGTATGCAGACCTCAGTGGGAAGCCACACACACGTGTTGCCGCAAATAATTAACGTGCGATTTCAAAGTATGAACAAACAATACAATATTTTACTATTGAGGCGCAATGATTAATCTTCCTGGCAAAAGTGATAAATTCACATAAGTTCAAGATTTAAGAGATGCACAGAAAGCTTCGCAGTACTCCAAGAAACCAGTTCAGTTTAGGACTCCTTTAATGAAGAACGTTTGTCAACACCCACCTCCTTCTGGTATTCGACTGTCCATTCTCCGTTGGCCAGAGGCCCAGAGTGTCATCAGCTTGGTCATTCTTTTCGGTTTCTACTGCAGCGATATAATATATTTCAGAGTCTTCTGAGTCAAAATTCATTTCGGAATCCGACGAAGTAGAAGACATTGTTCGTAAAAAAAACCCAGAAATCTGTAGACTGTGGACTCCCAGCGAAAGAATTAAGTTTGAAAATGTCTTCGACACTCGTGCGATTTAAAAGACCTGACTGACACTGCTAAAGCGTCTCAGAGTCCTCTCTCTTCCTACCTCGAGAAAGTACCCTGTTTGCGGCTGGCCAAGTGTCTATGTATACAAATCAAATCCGCACCGGGGGTGGGTCTTTGACTTAATTGTGTCAACACTGTCTATGGAGGTGAAAGTTGCTTTGCCTTACAGACGTTATTTTGAAAGTTAAGCAAGTTGTTTGTCAGAGGTCCTGCCTGACCTGTACCTCGTTTCTATCCGAACTTCTATGAGTATGAGATGTTGATTAAGAGGGAAGTTTGCTTATTTTCACTGCTTTTTTTATCGAGGGAGGAAAGAACGAGGGTGAAGCGTTCGTTCTCGTTGACCTCACAGCTTTAACTCTCCCCAGATTCCCCATGCGCGGTCGCGAACCATCCGCGACTCGGTTTCGACGGGCACAGAAGATCGAGGGTTTGACCAAATCAAAAAAATTTTGCTCCAAAGTACTCCAAAAACTAAGCTTCATTATTTTAGCAAAAAAAAGTTTTGTGTTGGGTCAAGCGGATCACATTCAATTATGTACTGAGTTTTTGGAATTTGTCCGTGACGGTGAACCGATTTCTCAACCGCCATTGGACAATTTTGCAGATGTGTGGACGTTTGCTATCACAAGTCAGCTGAATATCACAATATAATGTCAGAACAGATCCTTGACGGTGAGTGCTAACCACAAATCTTCTGTCCCTGACTCACTTCATTGCCGCCGGGCTTCCTCTGAGGCAGCCTCTGATGTTTCTCTCACTGAATTTTTAAAGGAGAAAGGAGAAAAAAAAAACGTTTTAATCATATGACAAAGAGTGGGGTGACTATTTGTTATTTTTCAATAAAGTTGAAATTTGTTCATAATTGAGAGTAGACAATATCTTCCCAGTCAAAAACGCCGACCGCAGATATTGTTTTAACCTAATTCCATATTTTATCACGTTCCTTCGATCACTTCTTGCTAGGTTTCCCTTATAGTCTTGAATAGTGACGAAACTTCGTTTTCTTATACTTTGTCCAGTAAAATCCCGCTGATTAAATTTGTGAGACAATGTTCAGGTAGCATTCTGGGATTGTTTGGATGTCTCAGCCTGATTCAGTACTGCGTGCTACATTGCACGGTCATAATCTTCAAGGTTTTAAAAGTAAATTGAAAGATACATGAAAGTTTTATAACGCACAAGCATAGCCATTGTTCTGCTTGTTAAACGTTCTTTTCGTAGAAGTTCTCGTGATTTGCTAGGGTTCCCTTTAATTACGAATTTACGAAATCCCTTTGCCATCCTAAACGGCCCCTGTGTTAGAACAAACTGCGAGATGATCCTCATATAAGTCGCCAACTCCATGATGAATTTGTTTGTGCGTCCAACGGTGCAGTGAACAATAATAATAACGATAATATGAATAAATAAAACTTAAGTAACGATTGAGACGTTAACTTCACTAACTAGCTAGAGCTGTAAATACCACTTGCTTGCCAACGCGGCCTAACATAAGCTCGATTTCCAGCCCCTGTTCGGGAAACGAGCTCGCGCTATGGCGGAACAAAGACCGGACCGAGTATATACCTAGTCAAAAATGAATTTATATTTTACCAACGAAATTCGAAATTCGCGATTGTCTAGCCTTCATCAGACTTCGCAAAACTTGGTCATTTCACGGCTGTTGTTGTGCAGACTGACGGGTTGGTGACGTTCTATTAGCCGTCGTCGTCGTGGCTTGCTTAAGCAGGAATGTTGTTGTTGTTTGTAGTGGTCAATGTGCTTAGATATACCTAACTAGTTCACAAGCATGCCACTGAAGGAAACAAATGTAATAAATACACATAATATCATGGGTGACAAATTACTCCTTAATTTTGGCGCGAAATTTCAGCCGTAATTTATAATTTCACATGTGA
>OMLO01003254.1_pt1 | contig 13390 bp, 9 predicted proteins | sample 1674811 | NCBI WGS metagenome assembly OMLO01 (sample SAMN06265003, study PRJEB25207) | coral metagenome | isolation source: Coral host | place: Mexico:La Bocana,Puerto Morelos, Mexico | collected 2008-11-13
TCTTGCTAATCAATACAAGGTTCATAAACCTCTGACCGACAAGGCTACGTGCTCGATCGGCTAGTGTGCAAAAAAAAGTGCAATGGAAGGAAATGAAGAAGTCTTTCTTTAATAAGCAGAGAAGAGCTGAGATTTTCGGGCGCGTCTGTTTCACTTTTCATCTGGGCCTCAGTATCATTCTGAAGAGTTTTCAGTCGGCTGTGTCTGATTTGTCAACATCCATGTTTCGTCTTCGTATGGAGAGGCAATGCTGGCATGTCATCGTGAGATCAGATTGTTAATCTTGCTGTATCCACTGAAGTTCTGCTGCACATGAAAAGTTTCTTGCTCTTCGTAGTTTGGTGGGGTCAAAGGGAACCATATTGAGAAATGTTTGGTGGAATCAAGAAGTCAAAGGTTCTCTAGGAATTCAATAATGAGTTGACTGGTTTGCGTTTGGACCATGAGCAGGTTTTTGAAGGGATGCGATGGAAGCTAAACTAAACTGGAGACTTTGATTGGAAGAATCATGACTGAAAGTGAAGGACCCTTACATCTCGATGTATTTCAACCTAAATACCGTCTTTGGCCAGATGCCGTCTAGTTGTCCGAGACTTCGCGTCGCGCGCGTTCAGGTTGGACATTTATGCTCCTACCTCATCGCTTGATTTGTGTTTGAAATTTGGTATCTTTGCCGTAGCCTTTGGCTCGAGGCTGTCTCGGCTCAAAGGTTCTCAGTAGCGAGACTAACCTGTGGACCAAGAGCTGTCTCTTCTACCCACGTGGTTTTTGTGGTTTATTGTGTTGCCCTCTTCTTCCTTTGTTGGCCAGAACTGTCTCCTATACCTCTATACCTTCAAAAGAATTGACTGTGGGAACCTCGGTTGACTCTGGATTGAATCGGTTGACTCTAGCTTGAAAGGATTGGGCCTTTCTTGCTTTTGTCTTTGTGTGTAGGTTTTATACTTGTACTTTCTGGTAAACCCATGTGTATAGGATGCCTCAGTTTAGGGGCTTGTTTGCTAGTTGAAAACTACTCCATGAAAACCATGGAAAGCAGTTGCAGTCATGTAAGAAACATTACATGTCAGACCAGTGCAATGACACATACTCGTGAGGCCTTTGCGTTTCAAGGAAAAGTTTAGATGGTAGCGGAGCCCGGCGCAAAAGCCCTTTTTCCGGAAGCGTTTTGTGATAGACTGATTTCCTGCAATTTCTCTTCTTGCTGACGTGGTGGCCCTACAACAATTGCAATTTTGAGAATTTCACTTTTACTGCATCTAGGGTGTAACTCAAGGAAGCAGATTGGTGTTTTCTGAAATTGTGAAATGGAGCCTGATGGTTCACCCGCAGGGAGCCCAACAGGTGCAACTCAGATCGATGGGGCACAACTTGCCCTACGGATGGTGCAGGCAGCTGAGAGTGCAGCAAATGCAGCCCAAGCAGTATCCTCAGCTGTAGCGGCACAGAGCTCGTCATCGTCAAGTGGTGGTTTGTTCTCTGGTGATTCAAGTCAATTGTATAAGTTGTTGGCAAAACCTCAGACTTTTGATCCCAGCAGTCGAGAACATGAAATTTCATTGTGGCGTGAGTGGTCATGGAGTTTTGAGCAATATCTTGCATCATTGGATTCACACTATCCTGATGAGTTGAAGGTTATTCGTAGCAATCTTGGAACCGAGATTGATCAGTCTGTTCAGGATGACAAGGAGCGGCAACGTGGAACGTTCCTGTATGGTCTTCTGTCAGGTGTTTTGAAGCAGCGACCATTGATGTTGCTGAAGCAAGTGCAGAACTCAAATGGATTTGAGGCATATCGTCAACTTATTGCTGCGAATGAACCACAGAATAAGAATAGATCCATGAGTCTTCTTTCTACAATTATGAGTTGGCCACAATTTCACAACAAGAGTTCATTGTTGTCTCAAATCATGCGTTTGGATGGTGCATTCATGGAATATGAACGCTTGGGATCGAAGTTGAATGATGAATTGAAAGCAGCAATCTTGCTGCGCAGTGTTACAGGGCAACTGAAGACGTGGTTGCAGTTGCAAGTTTCAGAAACAACAACTTACAACAATGTCAGGGAACATATCCTGGCGTATGAGCGCTCCACAGCTAAGTGGACAGAGCAAATGGTTTTGGGCAATGATTTGAGTTTGAACAACAGTCACGATACAAGTGGCCCCATGGAAGTTGATCGAGTTTTTGACTCGAAAGGCAAACAGAAGGGCAAGAAAGGAAAGGGCAAGGATCAGCAGAAGGGCAAGACGAAAGGGAAATACGATTCTGGAAAAGGAAAAGGTTCCGGGTTCAAAGGTTCACCAAACTGGTTCACTGGCAAAGGACAGTCGCAATGGTCTGGACATAATGCTGGTAAAGGCAGTGGTGGCCCATCCAATTTTTGGGATGGTAAGGGCAAAGGCAAAGGTGGCAAAAGCAAAGACAAAGGAAAAGGCAGATTCGATGGCACATGTCACAAGTGTGGCAAGTATGGTCACAAAGCAGAGACATGTCGTGTGCGCAATGTTACAGAAAGTGGTGCAAGTGGTTCAAATGATACTGTTAAACAGCATACTGAGACACCTGCGCCGAGTCAAAGCACGCAAAACAACATGCAGCAGAAAGTCAATCGAGTCGTGTCGTTTCCTATTCCTATTCCTTCCTCCTCTATGGTCTTCTCGAACGAACTTCAACCAGAAACTTTCTTTGATGTTTCGGATGACACTTTCGAGAGTTCAGATGTTTTCATGATTGTGCAGATGGCAGACAGTTTGAGTTCACGGCATCATGATGAGTCGAGTCCTTGCGCCACCTGGTCAGGCAATGCTATGAGCAGTGGTGTTGCATGTGGTGGTACATCTTCGAATGGCATTGGTATTGATGAGTATTTTCCATTGAAGAGTGATGTTTGTGGTGGTTTCTCTTGTGCTTCTTCTTATATATTGCATCCATTGTTCAACTATGATGACAACGAGCACTACAAGGACCTGGTTTCAGACAGTTATCGATTTGATTTGTATGATGTGACAGATGTGGAATCAACATGCCGCATTTTCAATGATTCTGTCAGGTATCGTCCGGGTCTTAAGCCGCAGTTGCATGTTCGAGCAGTGACCTCTCAGGTTCATGACATTGTCTTGGACAGTGGCTCTGATGCTACTGTTTTGCCAGTGTCTCTGATGGATGCAGGCGTTCCGAGTCGTGACAGAAGCTCAGAGCTAAGAGATGCACAGGGCAATACAATACATGTTGATGATGTTCGTGATATTTGTTTTGATGTTACTACAACAAATGGTCAAAGTATAACAATCAAAGATCGTGCTCACTTCAGTTCTGCAGTTGACAAACCTCTCATTTCGTATGGCAAACTGCTGAAGCGTGGTTGGGGCATTATGCCTAGCCAAGACGGTGATTTCCTTGTGCATAAGAGTGGACACAAAGTGCAGTTGGGATTCAAACAAAATTCCATCATGATGCAGGGACATGTTCGTGTGCTGGAGGAAGTTCGACGTCTTTCAGTTGACATTCCTGCATCGTGGCAAAACTTGGGTGTAGGCTGGTATGATTTGCCCAATGGAACTCCTTTGTGCATGAGCCATGCCAGACATTTTGTTGATGTTACGAAGAGTGTTTTGCTGCATGAATTTCCGTATCGTACAACTCTTGCTTGGCATGAAACAGAAGGTTGGCATATGTTGGAACTATGCATGAAAGTGTTTTACATGGACAATCCTGCAAAACCAATTGCTGGAGGTTACAAGAAACTTGTGACAATTATGAGCAAGGTTTCGACGAGTGCTGAAAATTTGGGCATTGTGGTGCTTAGCTCTCAGACTCGTTCAAGTGGTCCGTCATCTTCTGCAAATCCAAGTCGATTTGAGTTGTTTGAAACTGACAATCCTGCTCCAGCTCCTGAAGAGTTGGCACGTGAAGGCGATGAGGCACCAGCAGCCCCAGCTAGGCCAGTTCGAATGGATATTCCTGCAAGTTTAGCTGTCCATAGAGATGATGGTCATGGTGCTACAAATGGAATAACAATTGCGGGTGTCACAGTATATCCAAATTCTGCCATTTCAGTTCTTCGTGCAGCATGTCACTATTTGGAAATTTCTCAAAGTGGAAGCAAAAGCAAATTGTGGCAGAGAATTTTGTCAACGTTGGACAAAAGGAAAATGGCTGCTGAGATAGAGGCAGCATCTTCAGCAAAGTTGGAGACAGTGCGTGAACCTACAATGGTGCACACCCCAGCTGCACCAGTTGATGAGGATGAAGTCATGAGACACCGTCTCACACACATTCCATACAAAGATTGGTGTGAATTTTGTGTTGCTGGAAAGGGAAAGGCTGAAAGACATGAACGTGATCCTGAATCGTTGAAGGAACACGAATTGCCGGTGGTGAGCTTTGATTTGTGTTATACAGGTGTGAGTGGTGAAGCTGTTGATGAGAAGTCAAATGCAAAGATTGTGGTTCTTGTGTTGCATGATTCTCATTCAAGTGCAGTACATGCAGTACCTGTCCGAAACAAGGGTGAGGTGCAACACATGGTCCGTGAAGCTTCAAGGTTCATTGAACATTTGGGGCATGGTGATATTTGCTTGAGATGCGATCAGGAACCTACAATGTTGAATTTGCAGACAGTGTTGCAACGTTCACTTTTACGATTGGGTCGAAAGGTCACATGCGAGAACTCCAAGATACTTGACCATGCTTCAAATTCCTGGGTTGAGAAAGCTGTTGATCGTGTCAGGAACACTGCAAATGTATTTCTACATCAGCTCAGGACAATGCTTGAAGTTGAGGTTCCCATTAGCCATCCTCTGGTGGCATGGGCGTTTGTGCACGCTGCATGGACCTTAAACAGATACAGTGTGAAGGCTGGTTCAACTCCGTATGAATTGATCAGTGGACATTCATACCATGGTAAATTGTGCCAGTTTGCCCAGCCAGTTCTTGGGTTCGTTGGTGACTCTACAAACAAGAAGGGCGATCCCAAGTGGAAGAAGTGTATATTTTTGACAAAGACCCTCAATAATGACATGTTTGTGGTGTCTACAGAAAGTGGTGGCTTGCAATTGACGAAATCTGTCAAAGCCTTGTATCCAGATTGGAAAGAGCAGATTCAAGTGTATCGTACGATTGTTGCTTATCCCTGGCATGTGTCTGGAACATTAGGCAACAAAATCGATGCATTTTCAAAGCGTGAGTCGAGATTTGCAATTACTGGTATGGGTCCAGGAATTGATGACAGTCCTGGTGATGATCCCCCAGATGAAGTGCCAAGTGCTTTACCAGATGATGCAGTCTTGGTTGGCGTCATGCCACCTATTCCTGTGGAGAGTTCTGCAACAACTACAGCTGCACAGCCAGTGGCTACCGTGCCCGTTTCGGAGCCTCCTGGTGGTTCAGGAGGTATGGATGTCGAGCAGGCGGGGCTAACCACAGATGAAAGTGCAACTGTTGTTGAGCCTCCGTCCAAGAAAGCTAGGATTTCTGTGAGACGTATTGGTGATGAAGAGTATCTGCATGTTGACGTCGAGATGGAGGACTATTGCAGTGAAGTGAATTTTCAAGACGAGTTTGCAGACTGGTATTTTGGAGATGAAGAGAAGGATCAAACGAATGATCCATCACCTGATGATGAATCTCGTCTATGGCTTCCATTTTCTGACTTGGAACCAAATTTGACAACAGATGAGTTGGAAGAGTTGGATCGTATTGCTGACGAATTGGAGATTCGTCGATTGACTGCTATGGGCGTGTTGACATTGGAAAGCAATTACACAGGTGAGTTGGGAAAGCCATTATCTGCGAGAATGGTTCGTGCTTGGAGGAAAAAGACAAGACCAATCTATGATTCCTCAGGTGTGCTGATTGAAAATGAACCTGCTTGGCTAAGACGTTCTCGATTGGTGGGTCGTGATTTCAACTGGCTTGAGGCAAGGGATGATGTGTATTCACCAGCTTCTTCGTCATCGGTTTCAAAGTTGTTTCCTGCTTTGGCAATTACAAATGGTTTTGTGAATGAAGCAATTTTGGGAACACTTGACATAAGTGATGCTTTTCTTCAGGTGCCACAGCAACGTCCGAGGCGAGTCACTTTTGGAAACCAGAGTTTTGTCATCCTACGCTGCCTGCCGGGACAACGAGATGCATCCAAGCTATGGTATCAGCATTTCACTGGCAAACTCCAAACTACAGTTGGTGCAACAATTTGCAGTGAACAGCCGTGTATTCTCAAGTGTGCAAATGATGGTGCAGTGCTGATACATGTGGATGACATCATGTTTATTGGTACAGAACAGTGGGTGACGACAAAGCTGCTTCCTGGATTGGCTGCAGAGTTCAAGCTTACCCACAGCTATGTGAAGAGGCACGAGGGTGGCAGTTTCGAGTTTCTCAAACGTTTGCATGTCATAGATCCTGGATATACACGTATAACAATATATCCAGAGCCCAAGCATGTTAACAGTATGGTCGAAAAGTATACAAAAGCAAATGGAAAACCAGCAAAGCTGTGCAAAACACCGTGTTCATCGACTTCTTTGCCTTCCTCCTCTGATCCTAGTCAACCTCTGTCAGAGTCCCTCGCTTCGGAGTATCGATCGATTGTTGGCATTGCAATGTACATGAGTCAAGAAAGATTTGATATACAATATGCTGTGAAGTCGTTGGCCTGTGACTTGAAGAATCCCACACAACAATCATGGGCTGCACTTGGAAGGCTGGTTGGCTATCTTAGGGAAACTGAATATTTTGCAGTGCGTATGGATAGCAAGCAACAAGGCACATCGTTTATGCAATCTATGATGGATGTTGATGATGGCAAGCAACAAAATTTACTTGAAGTTTTCACAGATTCTGATTGGAGTGGTTCAGGTGACATGCGTTCCACATCCTCAGCCGTGCATGTGTTGAACAGTATTGTTGTTCACAGTACTTCAAGGACTCAGAAATGCATCTCTTTGAGCAGCACAGAGGCTGAATGGTATTCGGCTTCTTCAGGTGTGTGTGATGCCATGTACCTTCATCACATTCTCAGTTTTCTCACGGATAATCGCATGGAAACACTATGTTTGCATACGGATAATTCTGCAGTGAAGATGTTGGCTGTTAAACTGGGAAGTGGACGGTTGAGACACATCAGAGGCAGATTGCTTTGGCTACAGCAACGAGTATCATGTGGTGAATTGGTGATCAAACAAATCAAAACAATTTATAACGTGTCTGATTTGAACACAAAATCGTTGAACAAAGATCGTTTCATGAGTCTTTTATATATGCTGAACTTCGTCTGTCATGAACAACGTGTTGGATTGGATGAGTTTGAGAGAATGCAATCTAGAGAAGTTCTCAAAAGTCAAGTGAACATGATGTGTCGTTTGATTTCAGAAGAGTCTGGTGAAAGACAACCACGTAGCCACAGTTCAAACAAAGCTGCAAAACAAGTTTTGAGAATTCTGAGTACGTTCAGCTTGATGTCTCTTTCAGAAGGCTCTTTGCTGACCGTGTGTATTCAAGCTCAAAATTGCTCTCTTTTGATGGTGTCGTTGATTGCAGTCATGGCCAATTCGAAATGGCTGTACTTTGCAGTCTTCATGTTGTGCTGCCTCACAGGGGCAGGTGGAATGTCAGAGGCCTTGAGCCTGGAGCCCAATACGCTGAGTGACAACAATTTCATGGATTTTATTCTTGCAGTGGTCATGATGAGTATCATTGCATGTGTATTTTCAGTGATTTGTTGTATGATGAATGATGGGAATGACTCCATTCCTGTCAGCAGTGATGAAGACAATGATGAAGCAGCACGTCGAGCACAATATCGATATCAGAGCTTGTCAGAATGCTCTGACCCCGACCTATGGCAACGTTTGCACCACCATGAGATGAGCAGCAGTGAGTCTGGTGGAGAGATGAACCCTTCACCAATTCCTACAACAGCAGCACCAAGGCCTGTGAGACGTCCGAGCCCTTTGCTGTGTTACATGTCTCTTTCAAATGCTTTTGGAAAGCTTCATGATTTGATGGTTCGTGATCATGAACAAAAAGGACGTGGTCATGCAGTGGTGCATCACCTTTTCATGGTGTTGCGTAGCTTTGACGAAAATGGTATCACGGAGGAGTCAATTCGACTTCTTCATCAGATGGTACTCAGCATTATGCAGATGGAGGCTGAGACCAATGCCAGAAGCATAGGTGTGCCAGCCATTGCAGATATCAACACTTTTGCTTTGAGATTTCCCATGGAGCAATACTATGTGATGGTTGATGAGAATGAGCTTCAAGATGATGGAGCCCCAGATTCAACCATACAATTTTTCGAAGGTGAGATGCCTGTTGCCTTCGAACGTGGTTCCCCTGAGTACTTTGCTGCATGGATGAGTGAAAGACTTAGGAAGCGTATCTGCAGTGCTGTGGTGAAAGGAGGTGACTTCAAGCGCTACATGATGCTCAACAGTCTTATGAAAGGTGTTTTGAAGAAGTGTGCTCAGTCTGAGCTGAATCGAAGAAGGTGTATGCACATGGTTATGCACCTTGATGACATTTCAGATTCTGAGGACGACGACAAAACTTTCCTGGATGAATTTTTGGAAGGTATTCCAAACACAGACTATATGGACTACAGTGAAACCTATCGAGCTGATGTCGACGACTATGAGGAAAACCTTGACAGGGATCTTGGACCTCGAGATCCCATGGATGGCACTCCAGAAAACACATTGATGATTCCTGCATACAGCATTATCGATGGTATCCCTCATTACACTATTGGCACAGATGAGCTACCAGAAGGAGCCGTGCTGATTGGCCGCTATCCTGAGTGGCATTACTATGAGTGGAACAATTTTAGGTACAGGGTGAGAAACTTTCTCACTCGTGAGGAACATCGTGAAGCAGAAAGGACTGGATGAAAAACTCTGGAGTGACAATTTTCACCTACACTATGTATTTGGTGTATTTTACAATCTACAGCAGTATTTGTATGCCTTCATTTATCCTTACATATTTACAGTATTTGTGAGTGATGGCTGAATGGCTTAGGTTTCACAAACTGAAGAAACAACCAGTTCATGGACCATTGGAAATGGTAGCTTGATTGGTTGGCTGTGCATCTGGACACAAAATGTGTAGCTGATGACAGCACAAAAGCGAGAAGTGTACCAAGTTGTACACGTGGAAGCATGGCCCGTATGCCATGAGACTTAGACGAAGTCTCCATGCTTCAAAAGAAAAACTTGGTTGTGGCGTTTTGGTTTTGTTTCTTGTTTTGGTGTTGTTTTGAGTTGAAAACCCACAGAATTGGAACAGTGAGTAATACTCACGATTCCAAGGCGGGGTGTGTAGGTTTTATACTTGTACTTTCTGGTAAACCCATGTGTATAGGATGCCTCAGTTTAGGGGCTTGTTTGCTAGTTGAAAACTACTCCATGAAAACCATGGAAAGCAGTTGCAGTCATGTAAGAAACATTACATGTCAGACCAGTGCAATGACACATACTCGTGAGGCCTTTGCGTTTCAAGGAAAAGTTTAGACTTTTGTCTTTGGTATTTGCTCACTGGCACTTACTTTTTGTTTAGGTTTGTGTTGTTGGCCAGGAACTGTCTCCTGTACCCTCAACTGTTGTTCCAGTTTACTTTGCATTTCACTGGGTGGTTTTTGCTTGAAAGCGTTGGGGCTTTCTTGATTTCGTCTCTTGATTTGATTGTTTACCGTGCAACTTGACTTGTGGTTTCCCAAGATTTTATTTCTCCGTTTTGGGATTTTCCTTGCTGAAAGGTGTGGTTTGTCATTTGTGATTGCTGTGACTTGATCTCCTTTGCCCATTGGCTCAAGATTGCTTGGCTGGAAACTGTCTTCCTTCCCAAGCTTTTTATTTTGCTTACTTCCCTTTTGTCATGGCTCACTTTAACCAAGTGAATGTTCATGCCCAGCGTCTTGTTGTGGAGGCACTTGGGCGCAGAAACTTTCAAGAAGGGAGGAACGTGTTATGTCATTCGGCCAGTGAATTATCAGCAGGCAGTGGACTCTTGATTTCAACTCATGATCGACTTAGTGAAATCCTTGCTCATAAGCAGTGTAAGGTCACTTCAGTCTTTCCGAATATCTCCCAAATCAGAAGACTCTGCCGACAATTTCAAGATGAGTTTTCTTTTGAGTTGGTCATTGCTTGTCCTTTCCCGTGTGATCCTTTCGAGGTTGCTATGGATGTCCTGGGCAAATTCCCTACTGATTTTTGCTATGTACAACAAGTTGAATTCCTTGTTGAACTTCCCCCAGGCACTTACCGCAAGAAAGCTTCTTCAGCTGCATACACAGTTATTGTTGCGAATTTGAAATCTGAGAATTTCAAGATCTTGTGGAAGAGACAAGCATAGTTCCGAAGAAGCTTTAATTCCGAAAGCCATTGTTGAGTCCTCTGACATATCCGACTTGTTAAATGACCGCAGAGGTCCCTTCATATGCAAGTCCTTACAAAGAAATAGCTGCAATGAAGTGAGCAATGTCGGAAATGGGGTACCAATCATTTTCAAACCAGCATCTCAAGATACGAAGCGGCATGACAACGCTGTTGATCAACTCATTGAGAAGTGTAAAAATCTTGCTGTTGAAAATCCAGCTAGTGTCATCCAAAATAAAAATCAAGAACGCCTTAGACAGACTGGATATATGGAGCAAACCGTTTTATTCCTACGACATCTTGGTGACGGTCAGCTCGATGAATTTGTTCAACACCTTACTCTTTGCAGGGTTGATTTTTATATTCCTTCGACTAAGGTCGTCCTTATTAATCTTCATGGCATTCATTGTGCTGCTTTGGTGAGGTTATTCCATTATGCGGAAATCCCAATACCCACCACCATGAAGCAAGGTGCCTTCAGCTTGCTCATTTCTTACCATCCTGGTCAGGGCGCTCGTGGACAAAATGCGGGTCTTTGACCCGGGAGAATGGCTTCGCATAGCCTTCGATGTCCGCCTGCTGGTAGCACATGTGCGCGGTGAAATGTTCCTGAAACCCAAGATACAGTCAGGGCAGCGCCCCATGACAGTATACCTCCGCACTGTCTCGACGCTGGGTGAACTTCAGATTGCTGACGTAATGACTCAAACTCAAATGAGTACATTCCTTAAAGCCAAGTATGACATCGATCTCCTGCCTTCTCACCTGACAGTCTACATCTCACGCAATGTGCCCCTTCCAGCTGCATATTCTATGCTGGATCTGCTGTTTTTGTGTGCCTTACTTGAAGATGATATGGAGGCTTTCCTGGATGACCGAAAGATTCTTAGGCTTCGGGCGGTGATTACACTTCCTATGGCACCGCTCTCTGCTAATGGCGAAAGCTGCCTGTCTTAGAAGCATAGGCATCCACTGGCGTATGCAGTGTCGTCAGTTCACATTGCTGGAGCAGCGTGAGTACCCCACTTGCCAGCTTTGTTGAAATGGAGGCAAACCCGTGAGTGGTATGAGCAGTCTGCGGATGCCCCATCTCCATCACTGTTGGAACTGTCAAACCACTTCCAGCATTTTGACTATGCTGATGCAACATCCTGGGCATGGATTCGTTGGCAGGAGAAGAGCGTAGCACAGGAATGGCATACCAAACAGGGTGTATATAGGCGGAAAGTAAGGGCAGATGTACGGGATGAACCAATGCAGGTACAGCAATGAAGTATCTCGTCTATGGCGGCTGGCAAAACGAGCAGTTGCCAAGAGCTGTTCAAGGATATTTCTTTGATTGAATGCGTGCTATTGCAAGGTGCAACAGGTTGATGGGCTGTATTTGTCTGTATGAGTGGATTCAGCATCTGGATCTGATGCCACATTGGCATCTTGGAAGGAAGAAGGATTCTCTCGGAAGTATTTATTTCTTTGAGGAGTACGGCCGAGTGCAGGGGGTATGGGCGATTTGTTTCACTTTTTCACCTAGTTACCTGGTACCCTGTTGTCTTGTTTGCGTGTGTTTTTGTTGGGTTTGGGTGTTGTTTTGTTTCAGGTACCCAGGTTTTTTGCATGGGATTGCCATTGGCTAATTAGGGCTTCTTCTTTCTCTAGACCACAGACGTTTAGATGACCGTCAGAGCCTTGGAGCGCGCACGGCAGCAGCTCAAAAAAAAAGTGGGAAATTTGGTACCTAGGTCTTTTGCAATTATTGCGCCACCTCTTAACAAGTAAGAGATCTTCTGACCGACAAGGCCACGAGCTAGATCATTCCCTTGTCCTCCATTCGATTGTGATGGATCACTAGATCCCCCTGCAGCTCTTTGTGCCATCTGAATCAAAAGATGATTCATTGCACCCTGCCCCATTAGCAATTGTGCAACTAGGAGGAATCGGAGCTTGGGCTGGTGCAGGTCCATGACCTGGATTCTCACAAGGAATACTTCCCGAAGACATTCCAAAAACTGGCTCATTCATAGATACCCCATAAGATCCTGCCATCCTCGGCGGATCAGTTAAAGAAAGTCCTGGCGGGGTCAAAGTACTTCCAACGTCAGACATACCTCCAACGTCAGTACTGCAGAAGAGTTGTAGTATTTGTTCTTATCAGTGAAACTTCTGATATATGAGATATACCGCCGAGGTGTTTCTTACCCAGGAAAAATAAACATTTTTATATCCTTGAATTTTCTTACTGAAATATTGGTCTATTTCACAATCCGTACTTTCAGTTCCAACATCATGTTTTTAGAACTTTACCCTACGTAAACCTCTCGACCTTGTGAGTGCTGATACAGCCACTTCATACTAGCGTAACTTGTCATCCAATCAAAGATTACATACAATATCACCATCTACACTACATCCTTGCTTATTATGTGCTGTATAGCAATAAGCACATAAAAGTTTCTTAAGTTATACATTGTCGTCGCTTGTCGTTGTTTTGTTTGAGTATTTTCTAATTCAACAAAGCCATTCTTATCTTCATAGTGAATTTCAAATCTCAAATTTACATGAGACACCGCATTTTTTGTTTCAATGCTTTTCCTGCATGTAACTTTCTCTCCAATGTCAGAACATCCTTTTTTCCGTTCATATGTCATATTTGTCTTGATCCAGCTCTACATGTTTGATTTGTGCAAGCAATGTTTTTTTCGGATTTAGTCTCGTCAGTAAATATTCAATATTTTTCAATTAGATATGCTTTATTTTTGAACATTTTTTTACAAACAAATCACTTTAGATAATACTTAATTTCTTTTTACCTCCTTGGGTCTTCATCCTCTTACACTCTTTGAAGTAAAAATATTTGGGACATATTTGTATTTTCATCATAATCATGAGTATTGGTAATGTCTGCTTCTTTTTCTGATCGATTTTCATTACCTGTTGCTACTTTAATTTTAACAGTGTTTTACACAAAATCTCAAATCCTTGCTAGAAAGTTTTTATTATGAAAATCATTT
>OMLO01003255.1_pt1 | contig 13389 bp, 19 predicted proteins | sample 1674811 | NCBI WGS metagenome assembly OMLO01 (sample SAMN06265003, study PRJEB25207) | coral metagenome | isolation source: Coral host | place: Mexico:La Bocana,Puerto Morelos, Mexico | collected 2008-11-13
AGCTGGCGGATCTGGCGATGACACCTGAAGAACTTGGAAGCCATGGAGCCAAGAGATCGAAAAGGAAGCCATGACGAAGAAAACGATGGAAACATCGACATTTCACAGGATTTTTTGGAGCTTCTTGGATGAGTTGCTTCTTCCACATGTATCACTGAAGCCTATTCTATACTCCATATACTGTTTCAAATCTATCTTCTAGTGATCTAGCACAGGGTTCGATTGCTATACGCATGGAATTGCCAACCAAGAGATTCTCCTTGTGAAGGAGGTGCCAATATCGCGTAACAAATACGCACGGTACAAAAAAACTAAGGCATACGGTTTCACTATGGTAGATGGCACATGAGATGCTGTGCCCACATGCCATCAGCCAAACTGAGGAACTGAGGTGTGCACCGGGCAGCCGATGCTATCGAATGTGCCATCTCAATGTGGTGGCTTCTCATTCCTTCAAAACAAAACAACTGAGTTTTTGCCCGGTGAGTGGGGGGTTTTTGTCTGTTCCGATGTCAGCAATTTGGTTGAATTAAGATGGGGCAACCCGGTCAACCTGTTTAGATATAATATACCTCTACCATCCAATGTATCACTTATTCTTTGTCATTTACCTATGTCAAACAATAGCTGTTCCGACCAACATTTGTTGATCACAAGATTTTTGGGAATTCTTCTCATGGGTACCTTTGTAATGAATCAGATCTTTATGTACCATTTCAATGCATTTTGTGCCAACATTCGCTTATTCATTATGACTTCCCACCGTCGAACCCAACCCCCCTTTTTTCAGCACCTCACAGAGCTTTAATCCCACACACGCCTAGCTTGCACCAAGTACTTTCTAATGGTGCCGATCGGAACTCCACCTGCATGTACAGTTCGGGACATGCGACTGCACAACCCCACAAAATCTTCCATCATAGGAGTTGAAAATGCAGCTGGGTTCCAAGCCCACTTTCGGCTTTGCCGCATAGCTTGATGCAATTCATCATGCCAATGAGCACTAAAGTGACATTTGGGCGTGAAGCCAAAAAGGCACCAGTTCTTGTTGAACCAATACACTGCCAGCGCCTCATATTTCTTCAAAAAGGTCATAAGGTGGTCACATCCAGCCCGTTGCTGCGAAGGGCCAAAGAACAATCGATCCTCATTCTTGTAGCACAGCCTCAAAAAAGCATCCAATGCTTCAAGGCCTTTGTAGGCATGATCCAATGGTTCCTGTGCCTTCCAAGGCATTGTTCCCAACAGGTCCAAAAGCCATTTGATCCAAAGAGAAGTGTCAGCAGCTTTACAGTTGCAATCTGGATAGTCTCGGTTCTGTACCCATTGCAGATTCTGTGGCGTAAACTCCTGTAAGTCCCGAATAGAATTGTTGGTGCATGCCAGCCAACTTTCAAACTGTGCATGAGCAGCATCTAAGCACCTTTCCTTTCGGTTCCCCACCCCAGGTTCAGGGGAAAACAGTTGCATTGGACCACACAACATGCAGGTAATGCTTGCGCAAAAGTTTCGAGCACAACCATGCGGAATCATATGCATGAGATCCCACTTCAAAAATCCAGGGTGATCTCCACCAGGAAGGAGAAACAATGGTGGAATGGCAGTCCTCGCCCATGGCACCGATTGGAAAACCGTTTTTCTCCAAGAAGCATCCAAACCAAAGTCTTCAAAAGGAACATCTTCTCGAGTGCTGGCATGGCACCAAGGGCACAAGTCCACTCGCAAGTGGGATCTCAGTGAATGTGACATTTTCACTTGAAACGGATGATCGCCAGCAAGGCCTAAAAAGACCAGCTGAAAGCGACCATGTGAGGTTTCAATCCCAGTGTAGTAAGCTCTCGAGGCTGAGCGTGAACATTCAAGCATGAACCGGTCTAGCACAGGGTTCCCAGCTGAAGCTCCTTGGTTGTACTTGGAGTAGTACTTGTGAGGGCAAGTGGTGATGAGGAAAAGACGATGAATCGCCCCCAACCCAGCCCTCAACAGTGGTCCCCATAGCATTTGCATCACAGGCTTGCGCCTCAAGCCAACACCTTCATCCCTCGTGTAAGAGGCAAGGAACACATCGCTCCAAAGAACCAGAGTGAGTAGTGAACACGTCGTGGAGCCCATCGACCTGCAGCAGTTAAGGAGAATGTTTTCACAAAACCCCTGCGCACACACACGCACACACACACACACACTACAGAAAACCCTTAACAAGAAACAAAAAATATAGAAAGCCGTAAAATAAAATGCGCCATGCACAGATACAAGTGTCTACCTTGAACTTTTCCCAGAATGTTCGCAATTCATTCTGCCAGAGTTCAGTTTTTTCAATGGAGTGACCCAGGATCTTTTTGGAATACGGTGAATTCAATAAGTAGTTTGCCATCTCCCAGATTTGCAGCATTGGATGTTTGTAGCCCGTTGAGTTAAACCTCTTCCGTTTTCTTCTATGGATCTTCTTGTAGTACTTGACCTTGTGGTTCAAAGGGCCCCAAAGACCAGACTAAATCTTAAAAACATTAGATTCCCCCCTTCGGGCTTACCCAAAAAGAAGACTACAACCACAAATTTTCAAATACTATACTAACAGAATCTAACAGACAATGATTTTTGTTTTCAAGGCAAAGTGCGTGAGAAATCCATGAGATTGGGCATCCAAGCATGAGACCTTCTCGTTTCAAATGATTTGCAAAATCACGACCTTTGTTTCCTGCACGTTTGTGATGTAGCCGACCAATGGGGTCCATTGCCGCCTTTTCACTCGACCACCTTGCCGTTTTGCTATTTCCCCAAGCCTGCTTCACAGCTGCAGTTGCTGAAGAGTCCTCGGCAAGTGGCATTTACGATGAGAAGGGCACTTCTCAAAAACATGATGTTTTCCTTGAAGAAATTTATTCTCTTAAGTACTTAAGGGTCATAGAAATTAGTCAACTTGTTGATATCCTGTATTCCTGTACCATGATGTGATTTACAGTAGAAAGACCCCCCACTACAAGGCAACTGAGAAGCCACATATGTCTTGAGAACATCATCGATTGCATCAGGTAGATTGGTACTACCTGCGGGCGAATTGAATATGCATGGTTTGAATCAACCCTTACATTTTTTATATGCGAATCAGAGTGCGACATTCTATGCCTGATGGATCAGCAAAAACGCAAACATGCAAATCGATCTGTTCTTGTTTTTCAACATCGCGCTATATATCACACCACAAGTGCAACGGACATCATGGCTCCCAACACAACACAGCTCGGCTTGTAACAAGGGTACCCTTTTTCAGGACAACTCAGAAAAAATAGGTCTTGATACTGCTGCATGCTTATATATTTTTTTTCGAATAGATCATGCACACAACTGTAGGGCCAAGCTGCGCCTAAGGGTTGAAGCCATGGAATGGATTTTCAATTGGACGGTCAAAATCAGTGCCGGACTAAGGGTTTGCTGGAGGGCACTGTAAGGGATCACAGGGTATCCACTATAGAAAATGGATTGCAACCCCAAAACCGAATCATGTTTGTTCCGGTTTGTCCTTTGGTGGACTCTTGTCCTTCTTGGACTTGCTCTTGGCCGCTGATTTGGCAAAGTGGGTCCTTGGCTGGTGCCAGCAAAGAAAATAATTCCAGGGGTGCCGTTTTTTCCAACGTCCCACAAGAAAAAGGGTATGGTTCGGTTTTATCAAAGTTGGATTTCAGGGTTGAGTTTTGGGGAAGCCATTGACATATAATATCGTTTTATGCCTCAGGGTTTATTACATGAGAGCCTCAACGATATGAAGAAAAACAAGAAATACAGCCGAGTTTCTTCACTTGGGCATGAGCATTTTGGAAACGCAAACACCTGAGTTCAGAGGAAAAAATCTGAGTCACATAACTTTGATTTATAAATTTTCTTTGGCTATACTGATGCTCGTGAAGATTTTAACAGCTTTTTATCAAAGACCCCCACGCCACTCGGATCTCCTCACATACACTCGTATATGCCGCTTTCCTGGGCTACGTCAAAGATGGTTTTCGGTTAACAGCTGTACTGGGAGGTAAAAGGACTCAAGACTTTAAAGGCCATAAAAGAATCATGCCTTTTTTTCACTGAGGGTGGCAGAATGGCTTGGAACAAACCCTATGCATGTCCATTGCAACGAAGGCAGGACTTGAAAGGGTTGGGTTCTGACTTGTTCTGACGAGATTCTCACGTGACTTTGGGCCAGTTTCAATGTTGGTGACTTTGACATATGCCCCAGCCAAAGAACCTTAAGCAAAATCACTTGATCCATGCAAAGGGGTATGCAATATATAGTTTGCAGCCAATGAGAAAAACAACTAAGTACCAAGATGCCATAAGCCGTTTCCAATTCTTCGAGATCCTTCCTTAAGTCAAACCCCCACATCACCCAAGACCTCTATCTTAAATGCTAAATTGCGAAACTCAAACATTGTTGATTTTGTGATGTTTTTGTTAAATCAGTTGAGGCTCTCATAGTTTTTAGCTTGATCCTTTTCCAACCTCTCTTTTGTTGCCTTCAGCAAAGCCTTCTTGCTAATGCAAGCCTTTTTATACTGGCCTACATACTCAGCAACAGATTCTTCACCCTCTACAGTTGGAAACTCTGGTAATTTTTTCTTGAGGTTGGTTTCCGGCTTTTGCTCTTCCTCTGGTTCATCCAAAATGTCCCCAAGACTGAAATCAGAATCGTAAAGTCCAACTTGCTGGAGCTCTGACTCTAACTCCTTCATCTTCTCGTCTCCCTGTTCGACTTCATCTCGGGTCTGCACAAGGTACTTGGTGGTGTTGGAGTCGTAGATGCATTTCCTGCGAGGGAGATGACACACAATATAAATCATATGGTTTGGTGCAAACAACATGCATATCATATAGCAGTCTTTGTCATCTTGCGCTTTGTGCAGTAGCGAACAGCACCTTCAACTTTCTGCCTTAGCTGCAAGTAAAGTTATTTTTTATATGATGTATTATATCTCTTGAATCTTGAGTCTCGTAAACTGCAAACAATTTGTATACTTGTAAGCCAAAAGACTTGGGCCATTTCAAGACACTTGCCATCTCTTCCTCTGTATGCCACACATACCCCTTTAGATGCTTTTGCCATTGGCGACTCTTCTGACGAAGCTTGTACAGAGCTGTCAGTTTTGCCTGGGGGAAGCTCAAAGTTACACAGGTTTGTTTTTTGACATTCGCAGCAAAAAAAGACTTCTATATGATCACTAAGTGTGTGATACCTTGTTGCGATTCGAATCATCAGCAGGGTTGTAGCATCGGCAAACAAAATCCTTGAGGAGCTTGTCTCGCTTAGGGCCGCCTCAGGGTCAGCATCTTGTCACGCTCATATTAGAAAAATTGCGCCTATAAAAATGGTTTAAAGATAATGCGTTTGCCATACTCGCCTTCGTGCCACGCGTTGTAGATCTCTTCATCACACTTCTTGGGGTCTTTGGTCAGTCTGTACAGGTATTGCCAAGCTTCTGGGTGGGCGCTGCTTGTAAACCTCTGTGTTGAAGTAGGGACCATCACCGTGTCTACAGGTGCCACAACAGGTGGCGCAACAGGTGGTGTAGGGACTGCTTCGCTCATAGTGGAGGGCGGTGGGGAGGTCATGGGGGCTTGAGGAGAAGCTTTCTGTGCAAGTTTCAACTTCAAAGCCTCCTTTTGTTTCAGTTTTTTCTGTTCATCATTTTCCTCCTCATCATTGTCTCCTCCTGTGTTTTTTGGTGCTGCTTCCAACAGTTTCTGTTGCATCACACGGCTTTTCTCCCGAAGTTCATCTAGTACATTTTGTTCCTCTGAAATACAAAGCATTTTCTCTTGAAGTTGTTCACTTACAAGCGCCAACTTGGATTCCTGCTCTGATTTTTCTTCGACTAGATCTTCCACTTCTTTTTGGAGGCGTTGTTTTTTACTAGCCATCTCATTCTCAAGTTCTTGTTCTGCTTCACGTTTGCGAGTCATTATCTCATCCAAAAATTTAGATTCTAGGTCCCGCATGCGACCCTTGAGCTGCTCCAGCATCTCCTGTTCAACCTTTGCCACCGTGTCCTCTGCAGGTACCTCAGCCTTTGCAGCGGCTTCGGGAGTTTGAGGAACGGCTGGTGGCGATGGTTCTGGAGTTGTTTGTGCGGCAGGGGGTTCTGAAACGGAATCCTGAATCCCAGAAGTCTTGGGAGTAACTGACCCACCAGCAGATCCACTGGAGTATCCTGCAGGGTTTCTAATTGATGGGTTACAATGGTGAAAATTACGATATCCAATGTTGGAACAAATACTATACCTTCCATGGTTTACAAATACTATTGGTCAATACAATCGTCCTCGACGAAGCTTGTTGATAGACTGCATGTATTCGGCCTTCAACTGCAAGCTTTCAGGGCTATCCCCAAGACCTTTCAATAACGCCGAAGTCTCTGGTGAGAAAGCGTTGAAGAGATCCCCATCAAAATTCTCAGGCTTTACCTCAGTTACCCCAAAAGGATATATAGTGTATCCCATTAACATCCCGCATTTACAGACAACAGTCGGTGTTTCTGAACAAGACATCTCAAATAGCATGGTACTGTAGCTTTCGTTGGGGTTGAAGGTTGCGGCTGCCCATCCAAAGTAGCTGCACCAGCCATCAAACTATCCAACGAATTTTGCGATTCCATGGCTATGACGGTTTGCCCCCCAGTCTATCTATTGGTCACACGGCTGGCAGACAAAATGTATCGATAAAAATGCCAGAAACATGTTTATGAGACTTCCATCCTGCGCTGACAACTCTCATGGCAGCAACCCATCCCTGGCAAACACTACCCAACCGGTTGCAGGACCATGGTGGGGTGGCACCTAACTGTGATGAGGACGAACTCGGGAGCTGACTGGCCAATGGGCCTGCGTGGGTGTTTCATGATGGGTTATATGATCATATAAATTGTTATATGTGTTTCTTGTCGCCGTGTGTGACTGAAAAAAATCTTGCGTATTCTTGCGTATTCTTGCGAAAATTGTTGGTCTTCTTGCGTAAATTGTTGGCTTTCTTGCGCATTCTTGCGGACCACTTTTTGGGGCTATAACTATTTTTTTCAACATTGACAACCAAAAAGAATCACAAGAAAGCCAACAATTCAAAAAAAGAAAGATCAAGAGCATGACTTATGAAAACGGATTTCTTTTCAGAACCAGGAGTTGGTAGCCGGTCTTGAGTCCCAAAGACATCCTGTGGTTATTCCACAGGTCTAATGAATTATAATGGCTTTTTTTGGTGTTCAAGAATGTGTAAATTCTTGAATCAAAACATTCCTAAAATCTTCTGGCAAGTTCAAGTGGCGATTGCCCAAAAGGTATCGAACTACAGAATCCATATCAGCCAGGGTCCACAAATCAGATTGTGACATAGCAGCTATCAGGGTTGGGATCGAAGCACCGCAAGTAGCCTGCCGGGCATGGTTTATATCATTTTCTGTTTTAAAGTTCCCAAAAGTCATCCATGACTTATGGTCATGATTCTGGAAATTAAGGGTTGTTATACAGGCCTGTGGGTTTCGAAGAGGCTGGGTTCCACTTGGCATCGATTCCAATAGTGTTGCAATTCTTTGGCCAAACTGCAAAGTATATGTCCTTAGGGGAATCGTGAGGTGATTTATATTTGTTCAAAAAAAATCAAAAAAGGTATATGTGCAGTTTCTTTGGGGTACAAAAGCAGCAATTAATTGCCATCTAAAAAATGTTCTATAATAAGCAAAAGAGCTGCGATGATTTCAATAGATTCTTTTTGCCCGTAGAACGGGATTTGCCATACCTGTCCACATAGGGTTCTGCTAAACGAACAGCTCCTTGCCGTTGCTCCTCCCAAGGGGCTGACATATAGGCTTGTGGATATTATGAATGAACTATTTTTGGGAGAACAGAAAAAAGGGGGCCCATTAATTTATACCCCATCATTTAATGCACACTTTCCCTTACAAGAAAAAATGGGACGAGTCCTGAGTCAACTTCCCCAAAGACAACTCTGAGACTTGACTCGAGTTGCTCCAGAGGTATGTTGGTTTCAAGCTACTTGCTCCATAGTGGCGCATCCACACTTTCTGGCGATATACCTTAAACAAAAAGAAAACCCAATCAAATTGTTGGATCGAAAAGAAACATTCACCTGCAAAGAAACAAACACTGTTGATGGAATTATAAGCCTATACCACTTAGGATGCCCCAAATCACTATCTTAAAACATTTTGGGGCATTCTTAAGTTGCAGGATTTTTCCATCAACCTCAAAGGTCAAGTTGCTACGCAGATGTATTTGCAAAAGTATCGCCATTGAGGGAAGAATTTGAACATGCTGCAACAAGGCTGCTCCAACAGGAAGCAATGGCCAAGGGATGCCAAAAGCCAAACCAGTAGTATTGACCTCCGAATAATAACGAATGGGTTGTTCCAATACAAAATTACCTTTCAACAACATATACCCCAATACTTCATGTGGCCTAGAAGCCTGATAACTGAATCATTCAGGGGGTTCAAAACCAATCATGATTCAACAGCAATGGCCTTACTGCAAGGATATTTCCATTTTTCACCCAATCAAAGTGGGAAACACCCAGCGGTTGTACAAAGCTTCGCATGGACTGGGAGGCTGTGAGAAACCCCATGCTGGAGCACACAGGCGCTAAAATCCCAAGTGATCCTGGTTCCAATCGTAAGATTGCCATGATGGCTAACCTTAGGTACAGGGAAAACATGCTTTTGTTCTTTCGGACTGGAAGTGGGAAAGTATTCCAGAAACAAAAAGGATGAGCTTATAGTAAGGGGTAAAGGTTTGCCAAAACAAATGGCTTAGGAACGCCATACCCGAAGGAGTAAGCAAGTCCATGGCTTTTCCTCCATACTCCACATCAAAGCTAACCCCCGGGTAGTGTGCCGACCGCAAGCTTTGAGATACGTTCGCCTGCCCAGCAAACATTTCCGCAAAGCGCCACACCTGAGTTGGTAGGGGGTTGCAGGATGGGAAAGATAGAAGACCCCCAACGCAAGAAATACTTTCCCCAATAAAACTTAAGATTTTGGATAGTACCATTTGCTATCGAATTGAAATTAAAACCAATCGTGTGCATCTATAAAACAGTCTATAGAGTCTTTGAAGCCTAACCCCTACATTTTCCAAGCCAGGGCACACGAGTAACATCGATGTTTGGGCTAAGAAGAATAAGAATAGCACAAACGGCAATGGCCTCAATCTTTTTTGTACATCGGGATGTGGTATCATCGTAACATATACTCATAACATCATGCAAAAAATCATGAACACTTTGTAGGTGAAAACTGGCCTTTGGTACACGGGCAAAGTAAAGACGCTGCACCAACTCCCCGATTGCCCAAGCTGGCATGGCTGTCTCGTGACCCGATGTTCTCATGATTAACTTGTACAAGTACTTGTACAAATCACCCTCGAGCCCAAAATATTTCTTTCATGGTGAAAGGCTTAAAGATATTGAATCAATAATGTTTCATCATGATCAATGCCCGGGGTATGCACAGCGCCGGGGGGATACACCTGAGCTTTCCTGGGAGGCTGCCGCAGCATACAACTGATTGATCTTCTGCCACGATCGAGGCATGCGCCTGGGCTGGTGGAGTACACAAATGGAAGACAGGGAGTCAGGGAGCATATTATATAACTTGCTGTTTGATATGTGCGGTCAATACTGTGCATCTTTGTCAACGCTTTCAAACCCGATCGATATCTTTCTATAAATCTTCGATCTTGACAGTTGCAAGATTCATAATTTGATAGGCCTGCGGCAATTACCACAGAAGCCCCACAGAACCCAATAAGCCCTGCAGCACTGTGCCACAAGGTTCCAAAAGCACAGCCAAGGATCTCCCATATGTATATAATGTTCGTTGACACCTAAAACAAAATATTTTTTTTATTTGCATGTGCACTTTATTCTCTTCATGCATGTTTAAAAATCTTGGAAGACCCAAAGCTGCATTCCCCTAAATGGTTTTTGATCAAATCATGTTTCTTCGGCTTCCCCAGACTTGGCTATGATTTGGTCCACATCTGTAGCCAGCTCCGGCAACAGGCGATCCTCAAACGACCTCTGAGAGAGCCATCCAGCCTTATTGGGCCGATGCAGTCGCTGGAGTTGAAAGACGGGGGCAAACAGAAAAACAAAGAATGACTGATGATTATCCCAATTCCTTTTTTGTGATTGATGTGATTGCATGATTATTCGCATGGCCATCGAAGAAACCCAGCTTAGAAACAACATAGTTGCAAATCTCAATGTTTGTGGTCATTGATGCCGTGGTTGCCAACCAAGCATGCTTTCCATCATCACGCTTGCGAACTCCAGCCTGCGAACGGGACCAATAAGCTTCCACGCGATAGGCATCGAACTTCTTGATGAGCCTTAGGGTCGGCACAAATGCTATGTTGAGCAGGATGTGTAAATTTGGTGATCCACCTTTTCAAAATTGGACTCGGTGAATTATACCGGTTTGTATTTTTGGCACATGTGCACAAAACAATTTGTAACATGAATGTTAACCGTGATCATGATAATCATCATCATCATCATCATGATCATCATCATCATCATCATCAGGATCATCATCATCATCATCATCAGGATCAAAACCGTTATAAAAATTACCGCTTCATCGTCAGCAACATCATCATTGTAGCCATCATTGTCGCTTTGCATCGTTCAAAAACAACAAACGTCCACACGTGTTCCCGCCAAACCGACAAACCAAACAATAACAAAACAATCATTGCAATTCATTTTTGAATCTATTCAGAAAATGCAATGGTATAAGCAAAGAAACGTTTTGAGCTCTGGTCTTTCATCAACCGGAATTCCAACAACAGCAAACTCCTTCCTTTTCTTCTTTTGTTTTTCTGATTCTTTCTCCAAATCACTTTTCTCTGCCTTACTGCTGCTGTTGCGTTTTTTCTTACTCTCAGTCTTACTCTCTCCACTGCCACTGGCTTCCAAAGTTTTTTTTGCTGCACGTCCCTTAGCCTTAGCTTTGGGTTTCGCTTTGGCTTTAACCACTTTGGGGGGTTTAACAGTGGGAGCTTCTGGCAACTCTTCGTCTTCTACATCTTCTAGATCTTCTACCTCGACATTCTTTTTGCCTCTTCCCCGTCCCCGTCCTTTCCCTCTTCCCCTTCCCCGTGCTTGCCCATTCCTAAGATCCCTTTGCTTCACGCGGGTCAAACCTGGACCCTGACCCTCGTCCTCACTGATCTCATTCTCATTCTCCGAAGTCTGTCCAAGCTCCAAGGTGGGAGCACGAGCCATTGCCCTTAGTTTGACCAGTCTATAACAACAAGTTTATAAAACTGTAGAGTATGGTTTAAAGAGTTGTTGGACGTGAACATTGGTCCCCGCATTTTATATGCAAAAAAAGTGTCTCCATTTCGGTGAGAGGACCAAATACTTTGGCAGGGCTCTCTTCAATAGGGACTACCTCCAGGACAAGCAGATTATATCCTTTAATGTCATAACAACTAATCTTTGCTGATAGGACGCACACTATGTCATGTAAAGATCAATTAATCCACAACCACACCTCCACAGGGATTTTGCTGAGCTGTTGTGCTAGAACCTGGGAAGTGGAAGTGCTAATCATGAATATTCATGGCCAAGGAAAACACCACAACTTCAGAAGATGCAAAACAACAGGAAAAATTAAAACAGTTGATGCCCTTGATGGATGCAAACCGTATGTGTTTTGGATGGGAAACATCGACTTCTTCTTCTTGAAGTGGAACAGTTTGCAACTCATCCACTGGAACCACAACCGATTTCCGTTTGACCTTTGACACCAACCGCTGCTTCAGCTCATCGAGCTTTGAAAGTTTTCCTGGCCACGTGGCCGACGTGTTTTTTTTTGAGGTATAGATTGCAATATGATCTTTTGAGGCGTTTCAGATTCTGTACCAAAAAAAAGTTGATGATGATTTTGATCAAACATCACCCCATATATCCCCATATCATAGGACCACACCTTGAATTGGTTCCGGAGGGAGAACAGCAATCTTGTCGGCTACAAACGGAAGCTGGTAGTCTGGGATCTGGGAATCTCTCTTAGGGTCTACCGCATAGACATGGCGGTTGCCATCTGGGGCATCCACCACAACAGTATCATCCTTGGGGGTTTCGATTGGTTCTTGACCTCCCGACTCCGAACCAACCTCAACCAGAGCAGCGCACGCTGGTGCACCCTCTTCACCATCCCCCTCCACCCCGTCAGAATCAATTTCTGTGTTTGAGGCATCATCATCACTAGGGATGATATCATCGATAGCACCATCAGGCAAACCATTCGAAGGGACTTCCAGGGCAACCATTTCGTCCTTATACAGAGGAGATTTTTGGGCGAAGTATTATAGTATAAGAAATCCCTGAAAGAAAAATGGCTGTGATATCGTACTAAGTATCGTACTACATGTACTATATTTTCTTGTGGCATAAATCACATATCAATCGAGGTTCTGCTAGTGTGTGCAGCTCAGGGTTTCGTTGATTGCCAGCACGAGTCCGCAATCGTTGAACATGGTGGGTCAACTTCTTCATAACCATTGCATCAGCCCTCAAAGTGTCATCAATAATTTTCTCCACCTTGAAGGGATTGCAGGGTCATTCGTTTTACGATCATAGGAAAATCATGGCAATTAAAGGTGCATGAAAATTGTGCTTGTGACTTTTGAAAACCTTTAAAGCCAAACAGTTTTCTATGAGTACCTGGCCTTCCATTTCTGAACAACATCTTTGAGGATCCAATGCATGACGTCAACATAGAGGATACCATCCCAGTCACGGACATAGGGAGCCAGAATCTTTAGCAAACCAACATTGGCTACACACATGCCCACATTAATGGTTTTCCTTTCAGCAAAGGGCCAAACTATGAAAGACTTCAGTTCAAGCACTCGGCATTTCATAGATGCATCATCATGAAGTGCCTTCCCGAAGTTTAACACCATTTCTTTTTGGGATGGATCCAGGTCAAAAGGCACTCCTTCATCACCCTTCTTCCCTTTCCCCATCCTTTCCCACCACCAGAAGTTCGAGCCAGCTAGCAAATGTAGCTGCCGGTGCGTGTCACTGAATGGTTGATGGGCATTTGATTTTATAAGTTGTCTTGTGCAAATACAGTATAACATGATATACTCTCAAAGGGATTCAAAAAGATAGGCTTCTGGCTCACCGCAGGCCACAACCAGCAGGCATCATGGGATTGGGCCAAAATGGCTATATTTGTAAGATTTGATGCCCATCTTCCAGGTGAGATTTGAATGACCAACAAAAGTTGGTATTTGCTTGCGACCAAAAAAAGATGGTCCGACAAAGAAGAATTAGTCGAACAACAAAAAGGATTACATTCGAGGGTCCAGGTATAT
>OMLO01003256.1_pt1 | contig 13385 bp, 7 predicted proteins | sample 1674811 | NCBI WGS metagenome assembly OMLO01 (sample SAMN06265003, study PRJEB25207) | coral metagenome | isolation source: Coral host | place: Mexico:La Bocana,Puerto Morelos, Mexico | collected 2008-11-13
ATCAAAACAAACTATATGACTGTATATTTTGTTGTAACCAGGCAGACCTAAAATGGTTTACGCCAAATTAAAAGAGTAAGGGAGGAAGGAAAAAACCCACCAATGACAATTATTAAGTTCAAGTCAATTATCCTCTCAATTCTTTCACTTTTACTTCTCCAAACTTCCTCATGGAAGAAAAAGAGTCTTTGCACTGGAGGCTAGCTGGGACAGTCTCGGCAGAATTAAGATTAAGTGTCTGTTCTAATAAGTGAAGAATTTTCTGAAAGTGAAGCTAGAAGAAAACTATGTGCTTTAGGAACAGACGATATTTTAGGCAGGTCTTGGAAAGAGGGCTGTCTGGTTGTATGGGGCAAGTAGATTTTACCTAGATGGAAAATAATGATTTTCCCATGGGTGAGGGCTCAGGCAAGTCATCTGCCAACTAAAAAAATTGTCATAAAAGACTCACCCAGAGTTGCCCAGTGCAAGCAAAATTTGAGAACTGCCTTTTCGAAGCCCTGCAAGGTGTATTTTGTCAAGGTAAGTGAAGCCATTTTTTCACATGAATGAGTTATCTCTGTTTTTGACACCTCGGCCATTCTATGAAATTATGTTGAGTAATTCTGTTTGTGTTCAAAACTATTGATACCTACAAAATTAAAAGCTCATTTTTCCTCTGCTCTCTAGTGCAGCCTATGTTCCTCCCAGCCTACAGCAGTGAATAATTATTAACAATTTTTCACCAAAGTGAAGGTAAATATACACCACATTCACTGACACTTAGGTGAATAATTGTTTTAGTGTATGCCACACAAGCTGAATACCTAGCAGACCAAAGAGTAACTTTATCTGAAACGGGAAGCCATTTTGTTTTTCTATGGCTGCTTGGAAGTGAATAGTACTTGGCTAATCAGCTCCGAGCTAGCCAATCAGGATGTGCAAAAAGCACTATTTACTTGTGTGGTATATACTAACCAAGCATATGCAAATCAGAGCTTTGCATTAAGGGCTGTCATCCTTGAAACCTATTACTGCAAGCATACATGTACTTGATGGGAATTTCATGTTTGTTACAGGTGTTTGTTACTGGTATTCCTACCCATTTCCCTCTACCATGGTTTCAGCAAATTGTCAACAAAAAGAATGCAAAATATAAATTTTGAAAACGAGGGAATGATGTTGACTTCTCCTGTGATTGTCAGAAAATGATGTCAAGAACAGCCTTGCACTGATTCATGGAATATGAATTCTTTATTATTTCTTTGCTGTACATAATTATGTGACGGCATTTGCAGACTACCAGTAATATACATTCCAGTGGATTAGGCTACAGCCTTCAAAATAATACCTTTCAGGATACGAACCTCCCCACCAACCCTTTCCTGCAAAAATTCACATTTAGCTCTGAAATTAAATTTATGCTGCTGTCTAATGACCATCTTCTAATCAGGCCAAATTCCAAAAGTATACTAAGTTGAAATGTCAATATATTTGTTAAAGAAAAAACACAAAGGGCATAAAATTTGAGTCAAGTAAACAGGACTGCAATATGGTGTTTTGAAAGCCAATTACAATATATAAATCCTAGGTTGAGATTTAGTTGACTCTGTGCTGTCTGTTTTTCTCTGCAAAATCAGGATGAGAGTTTGGGAGGAGGCATGGTTGTAGCACCCCTTCTAACCCATATTGCTTCTTCTACCATTCACATTTTTATGGAAAAATACAAGGCAGATGCTATGAGAAAAAGCTGACTGCATATAGAGTAATAATAGAGTAGTAATCTATATTTATCTCCAAAGAGCCTTGCTGTTGAACTGAGAGGAATAATCATAAGATAGTACGAAAGTTAATTATTACTATAAAAGTGAACCAAACTTGAAGAATGATGCTAATCAATTACATAAATATTGCTCTCAAAAAATCCATAGGACACACAAAGGTTTTGTTTGGTTTGAACAGCCCTCCTTCGCTCTCCATTACACTGGAAATTACAGTTTTTAAAACATCATTTTAGCTTTTAAAACTGCTGGGAGACTCCCACATCAAAAGTATGGGGTACTTGTCAGAAGTTTTGAAAAGAACCCTGAGAAGTACCTGCTTTGTGGGCGTGACATGGACGTGACTTGAAATTTTTCAGTCCTATGAGATGCTAAAACAACATCTCCTGTCATATTCTTTTCGGCTCCGCACTAAAAAGGCTCCAAAACCTCTTTTTTTTTTACCCCTAAAAGGTATGATGAGTACCTCCATTCTTTTTAAAGGGGTTTCCCCAAGTTTAAAACATCTTTAACACCCCAAACTTAATGGTCTCTTAAATCAATCTTGTTTTGGTAGTTTATATATTATCATCCTTGAACAGACTGTTTTACACTGTCCATTAAAATACCACAAGCCAAAAGTGCTGTGTACAGTTCTATTGCATGTACAGAAAAATTGCTACCATGCTAGAATGATTAACATTACAGTGAAACAAAATTTAGATATTAAATATATGCTCTAAAATAAATATTAATAGTTGTTCTAATGTATTTATTTCATTAAAAGCAGCTAGTGATTCTCAGAAATTTTGATTATACTGGTCAAAAATGACATGCCAGAACAATGCTTGAAAATAACAGTAATTACTTTGAATTTCATTAACTTTTATTTCTTATTTAGTGATACTCTTCAAGTGTTGTATTTCTTTGCATTCCCTTGTTTTTTTACATGAAACGTATTTCACTTGACAACCAAATATTTTTGCTCAAACTGGGCAGTATTATTTATTGCTATTAAACTAGTTTGGTTGTAAAATTATAAACTGCACTACAACTAATCCCATGAGTGACTCTCACTCTGAAGGAAAAAATCCGCTGTCATCTCTTTCTATATACTATCAGATTAACAACTACCCCTGCAGAACTATTACATGTATGGAAAGAACAGGAGTTGGAGAGAAATATTTTCTCAGCCATCGACTTCCCTGGCCACATGGACTGACTTGTTACAATACTTTCAATGGTGTTAAATGGAAAGAGAGATAGACATTAGAAAACCTTTCCTGAGAAAACAGTTTCCTCATAGTAAACAATTGTCTCTAAACTACCAAGCATGATTACATGCTCAAAATTTAATTTTACGAGATGTTCTGCGCTGACAAGTAAGAAGATCTGGGTGCGACATTAGGTGAATAATTTACTGTGCTGAGACTGAGGCTATGAGGCAATCACATCACTGTGGTCAATCCTCGTGCTCAGCAGCCTGGCCAACTCTCTGTCCATCACCCCAGTTGAACCCTCCAGGCCTGTCTTCCTCTGGCAGAGGCTGGTAGTTAGGGTCCTCAGGAGCTGCGTCAAAGATAGCCTTCCTGCAATCAATAATTTGCAAAAAAACTTTGTTACATTTTACCTATCTGCAAGTGACTGAGTGACTGACTGATGTAACTAATTCAGCTGTCACAAGCACATTGAAACAATGGGTATTTATAATAGGTTTCAACAACTCTCTTCTTATATTCTCACATAATTCCTGGAGTCTTGAGAATCCTGAAACCACCTGGCTGCTCTGGAAACACATCCTCCAAGAAATAATAGACATGACCCACTGCAATACCTGCAAACAAGACATGTGCAATCAGCCTGGCAAACTTGCCAATAATCAAGCAAGGGATGAAGACAGAAAAGAAAAAAATTATAATTATAATTTTTTTGTAAAACTCAGAAAACCACCAGAAATATTTTTTGAATATTGTTGTGTAGGCATGCAAAAACTAAACTGCAAAGTAATTGGATTTGCAGTATTGAGGTTTGCTTGCATATCCTGAACTTCATTGTGACTGGTCAGTTCAAAATTGACCTATCTGAATCAAATCAAAGTATTCACGGTTTTTTAACTCACACAGCAATAACTAATTTATAAAAATTAATAATTTACCTATAAGATCGACCATGACAGAATTTCCCAGCATAAGGGAGAAACCAAATAGAACCCATGGCAAAAAAGGAGCCTTGAAGGTTAAAAGACCAAAAAAGTTCATCCGAACAAAAGGATTTCTTCGGCTCCAAATGTACACCAGCATAATCGTGAAAGCCTGACCAAGGAAAACTAAGTTGACAAACAAAGCAATAACCTGAGCACAAAGGGTTAAAGAAAATCCTTTTAAGTTTGTCGCGATAGAAAATTGAAAGGAGTTAATATGCTTTACTGGGGTTATTTTGAGTTAGGAGACTGAAATATATAAAAACACTCAATTCTTAAGCTTGCCACTAGAATTCAGTGAGACTTATTTCAAGTTGATTACCCCCTACTAAATTACTGGATCTTTCCTACAATGAATTTAGTTTTTCACTACTGGTCTTTTATATGGGTAATTAAGGATAAGTGGCCTTAACTGGGGCTTAAGTTCCACAGTCACAGAAGGCCAACGAAAACTTAGTTATTCCTAAGAAAGGATACGGTCATGATTGCTCCGCCAAAAATGAACATAAACACAAAGTCTGCTGTTCGTCCACGGAATGAGCCTTCTTCTAACATTCTGCAATAACGATACCTAGCCAGTGCTAAGGAAGGTTTGTAATACATCACGTCCACTTACAAAATAGTCATGACAATAAGATTTGACAAATGTGCTTAAGGAAGCACACATGATAGGCTTAAATTATTTTCAACATACAAGAGGATGGATGGTTGGAGAGGGAGAATGTTATGCCTAAAAAAATGCTTAATCTGACCTTTCTTTTAGTAATTTCTCAATAAATAGATCTTATTAGATGTTTTGTTGTTAGTATTACCGAGTATTTTTACGAGTTGTGCCCTATTTTGATGATCCCCTAGGACGAGTCAAAATACAAACAACAAGTAAAACTTCCCAGTGACACTACACAACAAAATATCTTGTAAGATATTTATTATCCAACATGCCAAATTGTTTACTTTGTAACTTCAATCCAATTCATCACTTGCACATTGCGAGAAAACCTCTCTAACTGGTCCTATGGAGTACAAAATTAATAATGTGTGATATTTGTAATTCATCCTTCTATTCAAAATCTTTACGAGAACTCGCCATATGTAGTGAGGCCATTACCAAGGGTCATTTTGCGAATGGTCCACCCCCCACCCCCACTCCGTTTTCCCCTTTGGCTGGCTAATCCCAAACCTACAGGGTTAAATAAGGTCAAAATCTCAATTCTCCTTTTTAAATGTTGTCACACATTCATTTCAAAATCAGGGCTTCATACTAACTTTTAACACTGCTGAAAAGTGGATTTCAAATTTTACTCCACCAAAACCAAATTTAGTTAACTAGTACCAGATTGGATACGTATTTGGGTTAATTTTCAAAAACCACCTGGTATGTATTTTGGGTTAACTTTCACTTTTTTACTTCCCAAGAAGTAAATTTACTTTCCAATGGAAAGTGGAAAAGTGAAAATTTGATGGTACTGACTTTATCATGGTCACCTGTTCTGTAGAATAGGATATATGATATTATATAAAAAACTTCAAGAAAATTTACTTATTAAAAGGATACGTGAAAATCATATTAAAGAGGAAATTAAATCCAATTGTTCCAAAGAACAAAAAATTTGTAATCAGTCTCCAAAGCTGAAACAAAACAAAATGTTAGTAAACTGAATTCTTTTTTGTTAATATTATCTTGACTTTCAAATGTTGAGCTAAAAAACTCAAAATAAGCTTAATTATGCAACAAAATCCTATTCTGAATCTTGTAAAATTTTCTATGTTATGAAAGCATTTTTACTTTCTTAATATACAAATTCCTTACCTGATATCGTTGGAATATTAGTTCGGGATTGAAATAAAGCTGAAAAGGGGTTATCAATTCCAGTTGCTATACACAAACAAAAGAAGAGAGTGAGGCTCAAAGATGGACACTTCAGATACAGGGATATCCATTTCACTGCGTGCAGGTTAAAAACGGCAGCAATTTAGTCAGAAAATACATCCTCACCACTGCAAGAGTTGTAACCACACAGGCAGTCGCATATGTCCGTGTAACCACGGGCATCTGCAAGTATTCTTGTTGAAACGTTTGGTACGCCATTTTGTTGATCTTCTACAATCTCTTCTACAAAGACACGTCAGTGAATCCAGTCCCCAGGGTTTTTTTTCACCTGTGGGAGTCTGGGATTTGATCCCTTCAATCCAACATGGCGGATTCTGGATCCGGAGACGAGCGTCCAAACTTTAACGTTGAGCAATTGCCGTTAAGTGGGATCATTCCAGCTATTGAAGAAGCGAGAAGAAAACGACCTCCTTTCGTACCGTCAGTTGGACTCCCAAATGTCCTTAGGACGCCGCAGGAACTCATGGTGGAAAGAGTGATGGAAAACTGTGCTTTCAAGTCCGTTTTGGCCGGAGTTGTAGGTATGAACAACTTCCACAGTATGAAATAAGATAGTTGGCTAGATTTCAATTAATTACAACTATTGCAATCTTCGGAAAACGTCCGTATTTTTCATAAATCAAATTCTTATTTTTGGTCATCTTCAATGTAGGAACATGTAACACTCACCAGTACGTAAAGTGACGTGACGTAAATCAGAAAAACAAAGAAGTCAAAATAATAGACTCTAACCCTAACAATTGCTAAAGAACAAACAAAAACTTCACAGGTTCTTACACCAAGGAAAACCATGATTTTTGGGTACATGAAATGCTGGCCGAAAGTCTTTGCGCCACTTGACCAACTAAACATATCACTTGGTGACACATCATTTTGAAGTTGTTCAATTTTCTGAGTTTTCCCTCCCTCCCCCAAAAACAATGTTGCAATAGTGAGTCTTCCTTGGATGAATCAACATCAATATTATGTTGGGGGTGGGGAGGGGGAGGTGGACCAAAAGACCACATGGTGGCAAAAGTGCAAAGTGTCCCAGGACTTTTGTTGTAGAATTTGCAGAAATTTGTTAGGCTGCCAGACATTTACATGATTTAAGAGGGTAGGCAGCTCTCATGTGAATAGGTTGGGGATGCTCAGGGAATCACAGATTTGGTCTCACCTAGGGTGTTTAGGTCGAAACGTTTTTTACTGTAAATTTCTTTTAGGTTTGTACTTGAATACATAATTTTTAAAAAGCTGTCCATTTTAAAGAGGTATCTTTTATGGGTCAAATATAACCAGGGATTTGTCCAGATTGGCCTTAAATTGTGGTCTCTTGCAGGGGCTTAATTCAGTTTTCCAGTGAGCACAACCAAACTTTCACATAGGAGTCCCCCACCACCATCACCTGGGGGATTGTGGCCACAAATATCAATGGCCATCCATTGTTGACTTTTTTTTAGAGAACACATAGGGAAACGTTACAATTCTTACATGCCCAGCAGTCCAAGGCAGATTCAATGAAATCAAGAGGTGACATTTGTTGGCATCAAATACCATTATATAAGTGAAGTCATTATTGGAAGAAATGCTTGACTATTTTTATTTTTTCCTGTAAAACACTCTTCTTTTTATTTAGGATATGGTCTTGGTGCTGTGTTTGGCTTGTTCACAGCTGGAATGGACTCTTCGATGCCAAACCCCATGACTGGTGTTGCTGATCAGTCTGCCAAGGCAATCCTCAAAGACATGAAGTCACGTGCAGTGTCATACGGAAAAAACTTTGGCGTTGTGGGCCTCATGTTTTCTGGAACTGAATGCCTAGTAGAATCTGTAAGTCTTATGTTACTATTGTAAATTTTGATCTGAAATTGCAGTGCTGTGCTACTGTTTGTCTCATTGGTCTGCACAATGATGTCATGGTGTCCACAAGTACCCAGATCATTTACATATTCTTTTTCTCATCCTAATTAAGACATTGTTTTGTTATTAATCAGAGGTACAAAGGCCCCATGCTTAGTGCACTTGCCTCTGGATCAAGTGGACCGGATTCTAACCCTGGCTGGGAACATTGTGTTATGTTCTTGGGCAAGACACTTGACTCTCACAATGGCCTCTCTCCTTCCATTGTAAGAGTGGGTTCCTGGCAAAATTAATGCTGGGGAGTAACCCTGCGATGGACTAGCATCCCAGTCCATGCTACTGAAACCGGGATAAGCACTAGACTTCTAAAGTATCAACACTTCACTACAACTAAAGAATTTCCCTGGTTCCCATTAACTACTAAATGATTTTTTTCAAAAAACATTGAGGAATAGTTAACATGCTTGATTGTCAGTTCAGTTATGAAAAGAATAATATCTAAAATCCATGAAAAGTTCCTTGAGAAGTACTCGGCTGTGTCTTGTAGTACTTCTCCATACATGTCAGAGAAGTTCAATGAAGCAATTCTATTTTCTGAGAATATATTCAGCTATTGTAGGCTTTCTTGGCCTAGGTGGCCAGTTGCAGGTCATTTCAGCATACTATAATATATTTTGATACAGTTTCGTGGGAAGAGTGACTGGAAAAATGGAACACTCTCAGGTGGAATCACTGGTGGGCTTATTGGGCTCAGAGGTAAGTTTCAATGTGACTCATATTGTTTAACTATAACATAATCAACACCTAACTATAATTTGTTCTTAAAATATTAAAGGAATGTCCAATCCCTCTGGGGACTTCCATGTACAAAAGGACAGGGATGTTTGTTGGAAATTTTTAAAAGAGCCCCTAGGATCCTGTTTTGTGGGCGTGGTTTGAAATTGTTTTCACCCCTAAGAGGGAACAGTTCTAAATCAACAATACCCAAACACCTACTGTGAACACTCCCACTGTGGACATTTTGAGGATGAACACCCTAAGAAGTATAAAGAAAACACTTTTTAAACCCCTACAAGGTTGTGGGGTCTCTACCCCTAAGGAGGTCAGATCTGTATGGTACTGCATGTTGCAATGAACATTGTTACCAAAACTACCGGTATTACTATAAGAACATGGCCGTGAATAATCCAAGCTAGTGTACTGTGTCTAAATATGTGTTGACAACAATAATGAACATACAAGCAGTCAAACCAGTGGGTACAATTTTAATTTCACTGCAGATCAATTGTGCATCTTGAAAAATCCAGTGTAAATCGTTTAAATTTCATTTTTTTTTTTCATTTGTCTTTTATCCTGATTTACACTTCATCCATGAATTCTTATTCTTTTAATTTGGCTAAAATGGAATTAACACTCAGATAGGCTCAGGTCAGTGTTGATCAATGATTCTCCACAGTAGTTGTGCACAACATGTTGTACTGTAAAGAGCATTTGTGAGGGGCTTCACATGCTTTATGTTACAGCTTTGTGCTGATCTGTGGAGGTGCAGAGGCTTTGTGATTTGTGTGCTTGCCTCTGATTCAAGCAGTATTAGTCCTAGGCCTGGCCGGAAACATTTTGTTCTTGAGAAAGACACTCTACTGTAACAGTGTCTCTCTTCATTCAAGTGTATAAATGGGTATTGGGGAACCCAAATGCTGGGTAGCCCTGCAATGGACCGGCGTCTCTTCCAGGGGGGAGTAGAAAGTTTCCTAGTCATTTCATACTACTGAAACTGGCCCGCTGTTTGGCCTTGTGCTGATTTGTGACTGAATTATGCACAGCAAGGTACCTTACCCAATATAATTTATCAGGGATGAGTGTAAAGTGATAGTTTTTGCTTTTGTCTGCAGCTGGTGGAAAAGCAGCTGTCATGGGTGCGCTTGGTTTTGCAGCATTTTCTACTGCTATTGATTACTACCTTAGATGACCCAAGGGTTCAAGTTGTTGCCTTTTTGCTAAAACTCCAAATGATGTGCGGTGGAAGTGCAGAAACAAACAATCTATTCTGAATGTCTTCCAAGTACACTTGTGAAAAATGTAACTGCTGGTGAATCCAGACTTTGAGGGATGTAGCTGTCAGCTTTGGAGAGAATTTTCTCCAGGGGTAATTCCCTTCAAATACTTTTGTATCTTGGTGGGCCTTACAGATTTTCTGACAAAAAGGGAGAGAAGAGGATACCATACCGCGTAGATCGGGCATTTCTTATCAACTGCGACCGCTGTAAAGAGCAGAAAATTATATCCAGCAAAATGATGAGCTCACCTGAGCTGGCATTACCTCGAGAGATTTGTTGAAGGTTTGTAAGAGATTGCTTCATCAGTCTGACAGGATTGGCCAAGGAGAAAGGAAGCGATTTTGAAGAAATATAGTTCAGATGGCACGAGGAAAAAGAAGTCGGAATGCCAAAGACAATTGCACCGAATGATTCCTTTAAAGTAATTTATAGCGGTGTTCACTCGGATGTGGAAATTAGTTCCCATTTGCTTTGGCTTTGCATTACTATGATAAACGATCGGCTTTAAAACCCCCCGCAACTTTATCTTTTAATCAGAAATAGAACCAATCGTGACTCGTTCGCGCACTTTTCCCGTCCGCTACATGTATTTGCTTTGATTTGTGATTGGATCACTAAATAGTCTCCTCTGTAAAAAGGAGGTACCAACGTCAGGGGAAAATAAAGCGAAAGTATTTATAAAATAAGACTTCTATTTTCTTACTAGTATTTGTCTAAAATGATTTAGTGTTCCGAGCTTAAACAAACAGTGACTCCCGATAAAACAAGCTATATTGTGTTTAAAGTAAATAAATTCAATATTCTCGCGTAATGGGTGCGCCTGTTCAAACTACAATGCTTTGAAATGAGAAAAAATTGAGAAAAGTTTAATATATTTTAGTTTTGAGTTTCCTTTGACCTTAGCCGAAAAATAATGCTTCTATAAACAGCTTGTACCCTGAATATACAAGATAATTTGGTTTTATCAACTGGGTTGATGTTGTGAATTGGCCACCGTAAAGAGATTCAAAAGCTGACGTTTGAAGCGTTAGCAGTTCGTCGGAGCGAATCGAGGTATTTTGGGTTATGAATGGTTTATATACAGAAAGATGGAGCTACGATGTTGGTTGGTGCATGGTAACTTGAAAAAAAAACAGAATAAATTAGTTGGATGAAAAGCGTTCGTTGATACCGTGAGGATTCAGAATGCCGATTTGAATATGTGTATGTCTTTTTTCAAGTCTTGTAAACAGAATTATCTTGTAAAACTGCGAGTTTAGCTAGTTGTCGATTTTATTGAAGGCCACTCTTTTCATGTCATTTAGCTTGTCATAAGTTCAAATTGACGTTGTTTATCTGTGCTTTGTCTTAGGAACCTTCCAGCTGAATTCGCTCGTTTTGTTTTAACAGTCTCCTTCCAACTGTTTTGATGCATGTTTGTTTGTTGTCTTTTATAACTTAAATTTGAGTCTTACGGTTCAAAAGCTGTCCTCTCGTTCTTGTGAGTTTATTTACATTACGAGTTGATACATCGAAGGCGTATAGCGAAGTTGCGAGAATAAACGTGTCCAAGTTCTCCGAGTGTCCTGATTCAGTTGTAACAGATCCGACAGTACTTTGGAGCCCGTGACAATTTCCTCTCCCGCAGCAAGCGAGTTGCTCCGAGCTAATCTTCTCCAAGCGGAGTCGTCCAGCCAGTTAGTTCTCTCAGCGCCCCTTTTCCCTAGTTAGAGTTCAGAGAGGAAAACCCGTTGTCATACCAAGATCCCGTTTCGTGGCCGTACCTTAATTTTTTCACCCTTACGAGGAACCAGTTTTAAAAAAAAAACGTTATTTCTTGTCATTGGTTTCGGCTTAATACGCTAAAAGGTAACGCGAAAGTTTTGGAGGTTGAATACCTTAAGAGGCACTAAAAACGCTTTTTTTAACCACTAGAGGATACGATGGGCACCCCCGTCCTTTTTATTCGGAACTCCCCCCGGCAATAGTCTGTCCTGATTTATTGGTCACAGTCCAATCTTTGGTTTTGGTTTTTCGACAAATGAAAGCCGCTGCAAATTTTGAAGGGTTTGTGAAAGGATCTCTTTAGAATGAATTGTTAGCGATTTAGTATGAAAATATCTAGACTTTCCCTCGAACTACAGCTCGTTTTCATGAAAAAAAAAATGGAAAATAAAATAAAATAAAAAATCTTTAATTACGGCTTTGCTATGGACGCTATATCGCTCAAATTTGATCGCTAAATTCACGATACTCAACTTTCCCGTATCTTTGCCCGGTATTCAATATAGTCAAATGCTATCAGTGGGGAAGCATACTTCTCATTTCTCTCCCCCCGCCTAGCCGCACTCACTGCGTGTCATCCTAAAGCAAAACCCTGTCCAATAGACCTTTTCGGGGTTTCTGATGCTATCTTGCTTGGGGCGCAAACACAGCAAAACAAGCGTGTCACAGCGTGTCATTCTAACGCAAAACCCTGTCCAATACACCTTTTCGCGGTTTCTGACGCTATCTTGCTTGGGGCGCAAACACAGCAAAAATTAAGAAAATGCATGAGAAAATTTAAACATCGATGCCCAATATTAAAGTTCTGAATATTCAATGAGGAACAGATACCCAACAGAGGGTTTTGTGGACAAAATTCGAAGAAAATAGATTTGCTGTCAGGCGAGGAATCTCATACAAATGTATTTAAATTTTCTCAACCTCAATTAAGGCTTTTCTAGCGAGGCGATTTCCCTCAAAGGCATGTAATCTGTAAATTCTTTTACCTGGTAGCTTAGTTTATTTTAGAGCTCGAATTTTCCGTTAGTCATTAGATTCTCATTTTCCCCACGCCCATGATTACTGTAATTTTTGCCGTGTTTGCTCCCCAGGCAAGATCGCATCAGAAACCGCGAAGAGGTTTTAAACACCCGTCACTGTTTGCAGAACTATAAAATGTTTCTTTGTGTGAGCTGTCAATAAATTTAGCGGAAAAGGTAAGAAAATAACTTGAGTGGTTTGTTTTTCTGAATTGTTATTCATCTAAAGCAAACTGTTCATTCGTTTACTCACGACTGTGTCAAGAGTCTCAAGAGTCTCAAGAGTATTACAAAATGGTCTGCAATAAGTTAAGAAAAAAGAAAACGGGAAAGCGAGTAAGATTACTACAACGCAACATATGGGAACCTCAGAGTTAGGAACAAACATTCAAGGTTAGTTTAATTGCTCTTGAGTTATTTCTTACTTCAGAAGTTTCAACTGGAACATTCAACTGTAAAACCAAAATCTACTTCAGCGTTCGTTTCGCGAACCCAACAGTGAGCCTAATACGTTTTTGTAATGTACACAAATAACTGTGTACATCAAGTTATCGTGTTAGCTCGATTGAACAACGGTCCGCAAATTAAAGCCAGGGATCTATGAGGGGTCATATGCGCCAAAATCCTACTTCAAATTCTGTTTTGAAGATCCTGTATATTTTATTCATTTAATGGAACAGAATTTAGGAAACCAGAACAGAAATTGAAGCAACAGAATAGAAATTAAAGCAACAGAAATTGGAGCAACAGAACAGAAATTGTACTAACAGAACAGAAATTGAAGCGACAGAACGGAATTTAGAACAGAACCGAAATTGAAGCGACAGAACGGAATTTAGAACAGAACCGAAATTGAAGCGACAGAACGGAATTTAG
>OMLO01003257.1_pt1 | contig 13383 bp, 7 predicted proteins | sample 1674811 | NCBI WGS metagenome assembly OMLO01 (sample SAMN06265003, study PRJEB25207) | coral metagenome | isolation source: Coral host | place: Mexico:La Bocana,Puerto Morelos, Mexico | collected 2008-11-13
GGCCGTATTAACTAAGAAAGAGATTGACTGAGCTTCTGTTTGGACCAGATTAAATTGGCCGTATTGACGAGGTGGCCTTATTGACGAGGTGGTCGTAAGAGAAGGTTCCATTGTACAGAAATAACATCTTAGCGTCCGTGAGAAAATAGCCAAAATGGCAGGGTATTTGTGGAAACTTCAAATGTAACACTTGTGATAAACGACCTTCATCTCTTTCCATCCCTAAGACTTTACAGTTTTACATTTGTGTTTTCATTGCACTCGCAGGTCGATGTTTGAGGTTAATTCAGTGCAGTGAAACAGAAGTGCTCTCTCTAACTGTTCGTTTACTTCTTTCTTCTCTTAAGGTAACCATTTGTTGATTTTAACAAGGTCGAAATACTTGCCACCGTCGCTCTTTTGAACAAATTTTATTTTCAACACAGATCTCACACGGCCAAGCAGAACAGCGAGAGATCTGTGTGCGATTTTATTCACGACATATTAAATATAAATTACGTGATCTCGTTTTGCTGTTTTTGTTTTTTTTTCTTTTTTATAGCAAAGACTGGCGTCTGGGGGACGGAATGACGTACTTCTCGGTCACCTCATAGTCCTACTTCAGTTTGGCTGGCCAAAGGAGGAAGGGACATTTTACGAACTCCTGGATAAGATCCGTGAGCAGGGCGGCCTGAAATACAGAATATTTTTTAACTACGTGAACAGTATCCTTTTCATGGAAAGAACAACTGGTATATGTCTCACAATACGCCATTGGGATGAAGAGGGAAGATAGAAAGAAAGAATTATTTTATTACTGATAATCAATCAAAACTAAGCTAAGATGTAGCTTGGGAGGTGAAAAATTTTTCAAGTTGGAATATCTGCCTACATTTTTTTCTTTCAAGTTTCCACTCACTATAATGGACTTTTAATTGCTCTCGCCAATCAGAGAATGTAGACTTTTGTCTTGACCAATCAGAGTCCAGACTATCCATGGTCACGTGTTTTGGTGACCAATGCCAACCACCGGAAATTTTTCCGCGTTTGGCATTCAGTGGATGGTTTTACATATATTGTGATTGGTTCTTTAGGGGTGCAGTGTTAGGCAATTTCGCCAGATTTGATTGACGTGGTTTTATTTTTAACACGCGTTACTAAAACACTGCTGTATTCACCATAATCAAACATCTTCCCTTAGTTTAGTTTCACTTAACGCTGGAAGATATCGATATTTTAGAGGAATTTGCATATCTCTACAGTGACGGTACATTCAACCTTGATTTAGTTCCTCATTCCACCACTGGCTCGAGGTAAGCTTCACAACCGCCATTTTGGTGGTCAAGCAAACAACACGGACAAATTTCAATCGGTTTCTGCTTGTACATCTACATTTATTGAGTCATTAATGAAATTAAATAAATATTATAAATTATAATTATTAGAAATCCCTTGTAACATCTTTAGAACCAACTAAACTCGTAAGTACCTGCTTAACTGAGGTCACAACATCAAATGGGAGACTTTTCCATTCTCTGACAGTTCTAGTTCGTCACACAAGCAATAAGTTTATTGGAAAATCTGGTGCTAATGTTTGGCAAATTTTCGCGGAAGCATTGGAATTTTCATTCTTTTTATTCGAGCACGTAAGCACGAAACTACACGGAGAGCTGCAGCTTTTTGGCAAATTCTCCTTGGGGAAAGGGGCTATAGGGGCACTCTCGTATAGATGCTATTTAAGAAAGCATTTCCCGTGTTTCCATCAAGTTGAAGTATAAATCTACTAGCGTTCTGTCACGAATGTCGTTCTCTTCTCACTATCAATTCTGTTGTAGGTAGTGATTAGAATAGCAGTGTGCGCTTGTTAACAAACGAAGTGTCTGTGAAGAGGGTTTAACAGTTTTACAGTTTTGAGCGACCAGTAGATTTGTAATGAAACAAGTAGATTATAATCTAATTGTTCAATAGAAACACGAGTGGAAGTTTGAGAGAACGGGAAAGCTATGGGAGTACGAGCTGACAGATAAGCGTTTCCACAGCTTTCTCGAGTTCTTTTAAACTTCGGCGCGTGTTTTTATAACTCCAACGAAAAACGAAAAAAAGCGGTTTTCTATCTTTTTTAGAAAGCAGCCCAAAGAAAATGACGAACAACAGGACTCCGACAACTTTTGTGTGTTTCCATCGAGTTTTAGTATAAATGTACTTTGGAAATCCGATTTTTTGCCAATCAGCGCCTTATTTTCTTTGGGCCATTTTCGTACTAGATGTGTGCCTCTCCAACGGCTATTGCTGTCGAGATATTTTGGATTAGGGTCATAGATTTTGCCAGCGTAGTCTGAAATTCGGTCATGGAATTTGTTAACTTGGTTATATCAACTAAGTTGAAAATGTAAATTGGCCACCGTAACGAGTTATACGGTGGCCAATTTACATTTTCAACTTAGTTGATATAACCAAATTACCTTGTTACCCCCACCGACGCAGCACCACAGTTTCTTTAGAAACTTTCACCCTTTATTCATGGAGTTTGTTAGTTTGATCTAATCTGGGTTATTTTTTAAGTATTTTGGAAACCCCTCGGAAATTAACTTTTTACACTTGATCCATTCTGTCTTTCAGCAGGGCGGTGACACGAGGGGTGAACAAAGGAGCTAAGGAAGACTTCCGTGCTGCACTTGAGCGACAGGTTACACGCAGTGACGACAACTTCGAGCCACTACTCAGAGCTTTCTTCCAAAATGAGCGAGAATCACTCATTCTAAGCTGACAAACTCTGAAACGTTTACGTTCAAGATGAAACCTTAACGCATTTCGGAAGTGACTGTAAATAAAAAAGTCTTCTTTAATATTGCCCAGTTTTCCTTTGGACACAAAGATATCTTGTATTTGCTTTTGTCTTTGCTCAGCACTGAAAAACTCGGTCATCGAGGCCTAGCCAATCAGAAGGAAGCTGTTGTTTCCTTGGCCAATCAGGAGCGAAAACCAAAACCAATGTTGGTTTCTTCGGCTTTTCCCGCGCTTTGCGGTAATACGGTTCTCGTCGAACTGACATGCACAGTTTGGGCCTTCGGATTTAACAGTTGTAATCATCCTATCCTTAACCATTCTTGTTCGTTGTTTGTTTTTATTGTCACCTTGATAATCTAGTCCGTGAGTGAATAGAAGTAACTCTCCTTTGTAAATAAGTCACGTGGTCGTGATGTCTATGCCTTATGTGACGTGTCATAGTGTCTTCGTTCAGGGTCATATTTGCCACTTTGGATACTAGAAGAAATCTAGGGCAAGTCCCACTTTACAGTGGCTTGAGAGACCGTAACTGGGGACTGAACAAAAGACGAGAGGCTATGTTGTTCCCAGTAACGATGCCACAAGCGACTGCGAGATGAGACGCCCCAAATTCTCTTTTCTAATGTTGCGAGTGAGAACTCACTTCTACGTTCGTTTCAATCCACAAAGTGCCAGTACTTTTAATGTTCTCTTCTCACACTAACGAAAGGCGACACGTTCTAAAGTTATCCTTCGCCGAATCATAAAAGCTTTAAAATTCATCTTTTGTCGTGTTATAAAGCTTAGTCAAAACCATACGGGAGCTTCGTTTCCCTGCCCAGACAGAAGAACAGTGACAAGGTGAACTGATAAAGGAATAAAGGCCATCCAGGAAACTTCGAAATGCTTGTCAATATGAATATGTACAACATGTTAAAAGTTCCCATTTAGGATCTAGTGAGCCTAAATTTAAAACAGAAAATTTGTACAGTTTCGAGCTCAGTGTTCTCAGGGAAGCAACGTTCTATTCTTTTCAACCTCGTTAGTGATATATGAACGAGATGATATTTAGAATATTGTAAATACCATCCCACAAAATAATAAAAAAAACATTTGAAAACTTGAAATGTTGTATGAACAACGTAACTTCTTGCACGGTGGTTCAGTATTAAGCTATTTTAAATATTTATTGACAAATTGTGACGTATTTTGTAACAAACGTGCAAGGCTGCTACAATGTTTACAAATTAAACTGACAACAATTCCTCGAAGATGCTCATGTTCGAACGAGTATTTCTTTGAAAATAACACATAAACTACCAAGTTTAGGATTGAAATATCATTCATTGAGCGTATGACTGCTCAGAGTCGTTTGAATTCAGGGCTCGTATGGGACAGGGATAGCCTGATAAGTCATGGAGTTTGAATGAAGGTTATGCGAAGTCATTGAAAAGCAATATACTTTCGGAAAACAAAAAGGAAAAAAAAAAGATAAAAGAAAATTGAAAAAATAACAGAGGAGTCAGCAAGAGCCTTTAATTGAAAAATTCGTTAAATGATTGTTTTGATATCACTGTGAGAACAACTGTTTAACTTAGGTCATGGAAAACTCGGAAACTGAGGTCATGGAAAATGTCATGGAAAGTCAAGGAATTGCTTCAGAGTTCGAACCCTGTTTGATAGAATCCAAGGAAACTATTCAGACAGGAGAATTCCACTGTTCTAAGACTAGAAAATGAAGACTTTATCTATGCCTTCTTCGATATGTCGGCTACGAACTCAACGGTAACTCAGTGAAAACCTCGAGAACTTATGTTGAGACTGGCTAATCAGAAGGTATTGTTCTGATGAAGAGGGAAGACTACCTTTCTTCGTCGCAAAAGGAATTTGTGATTAGTGATAACTCCGGTTAATTAAAGATAAATCAACGTTGCCATTTCAGTGTTTCGTGACTTCCGATTTCTTTAAGGCGGCCACTAAACAATTTTTCGTGAAACTTGTCTCGAGGTGAAAGAAGACTCAAATATCAGTATCTTTCCTTGAACAAGCGCCTCGTATAAGTGTCACAACCTTGAGAGAACAACAACGCTACATTATGTTTATATTTTCCTTCTTGGTCTTTTCCTTCAGTTTCTCTTACTCTTTAGAACAGACTTTAAAAACCACCGGATTTTTTTGTCAGTATCTGAGAAATTATACGAGCTAGAGGACTTGCTGTGTATACGTACATGAAGATGGCTGTGCTTTTCCGTGTTTCCCGGTCAGAGACTGGCACTAGCACTACAAAAGTCCCCGCGGGAGCGAGTAGACGTGGTAAGGAAAAAAATATAGGTCTTTCCTGGTAATCCAGACGCAGTTTCTCGATGCTGTAGAGTAAATGACAAGACATCTTCGTGCAGTTAATTAATTAATGTAAGTGACTACGTTTTACCAAAGATTCAGCCGAAGACAGGATCGAATTCTCTAATGCCCCTCTTCGAGGAAAACGAATTCGAAGTAAGGAAATCCCAGGAAATGGAACGATGGAGTTTAAGCCCGACGATCGATTCTTCCAATTTTTCGATAACCCAAGGGGGCATATGTACCTACCAACCACTGGTGAATATTTTAATAACTGATCGAAGCAACTACCAAGCTGATTTTGAGGGTGTCTTCCGGTCTGGGGGCTCGAGCGTAACTTTCTTTCCGGACTGCGTTCGCTCTTGTTCATTTCCATATCGAAACAGTACTCTGAAGTAAAATGGAATGGTGAAAGATGAATGGAATTCGCTCAACCGTACAGGGTTGATTTAGTAAACATAAACTTGTCCCGCGGGATGCGTTTTGAGGTAGTGGATGTGCGGGACGGGAACAATCAAAATCGAAAAGTAGCAGTCCTTACCGGATGATAACAATTGCTGCTGTCAGGTTGCTTTAGGGAACAGAGTTTATTAATCAGAGCAATACAACATCGTGTTTTTCTTCTTGAAAAGAAGGAAATATGCTGGAAATTTTATTGCCCTCTTCAAGAACTGCCCCGAAATGATATTTCATGTTCTGAAACAAATTCAAGTTGGTAAATTATCATTTAAGGTGGAAAGACTTACAACCAGGGTTATTTTTTGTTTAATAAGGTCTGCGGTGCATATTATGTAGATGGCTTGCTTTATTCGGAATTTGAGATAAGCCCCTTGTTATCCTTTCAGTTCGATTTTTTTTTGGGTCTTTCGCGCCCCTGGGAAAACGCTCAAGAGGACAATAATATATCTGTTTACTTTGTTTGTGAGCTCCAAACGCTACATTTTTCTTCAGCATCGGAGTGAAGACATGCCGATCTGGCCAAAATTTCCAGTCTTCCCACATTCCCCTCCGCCTATGGAATCTATCCATGTTTGTAATTACGATTTAGGCATTACAAAAATCAAAGACCAGGCGTGATGAATATGGTCACGCACATTACTTTCTCAAAGCAAATAGATCAGGCGCCAGTTGTTCAAAGGCTGGATAACGCTATCCACCGGATAAACTGCTATCCAGTGGATAAGTGTTGGCAAAACAAACTACACTATCCGCTGGCTAGTGATTTATCCTGTGGATAGTGCTATCCACCCTTTGACAATTGTGGCCAGCTAAATAAGCTTGTTTCTGTATCATTCACGCTGGTTTCGAGTGTTCACGTATACATACCGGGTAAGCAGTTACTTAATTTTGCTTGATTAAGTCAAATCTCTCTAGATCAGTGTCATTACAAATGCAGGTAGAATGCGTGAAAATGCTGCTCGATCTGGGTGCAATTTTTGTTGCAAACGGGAGGAGAGGCTTTGGTAATGGACGTGTTCTCGGCGTTTAATCCCTACATATTGACCCTGCTTGGGGCGAAAAAGGAGAAAATGAAATAAACTCCCCAACTCATCAACTGTTCTTGCCGTCGTTAAAGTTATGTTTATTATTATAGACCTCAGGAGAACGTCTTTTCACATACTATGAAAGTATTGCGGCTGCGAACAAGCCTGGTAACCAGTTACCTGCCAATCGCGTTGCTGGGAAAACCCCGCGCGTGAGGCAGCAATAACTTCTACTTGTGTAATTATGTGAAATCGCGCTAGAGAGTGCTTTCAAGCCATGAATCATTTAAAGATGATTCGCATTAGTTACGAGAGTAAATGGATGCAAACTACGATCGAATAGGAGGAATATATTGGCCTTGGCGCGCTATGGCGCCATGTGCATGTTGTTGTCGTAATCATTTCCTACCTCCCGCTAAAGGCGGCGTGTAAAAGTTTTCAAACATTGAAAATAGCCTCCTGAAATATATTTTGAACGACCTCTCCTGGAAGCGTAGAATCTGATACTGCTGCTATTACTCTTGATTTAACTTTCAATGCACGCTAAATCATTGGAATCAACCGGGACGGAGTTCGGCGAAAACACTTCAAGCGACTTGCGCGATGCTCCGGTTTGGGGAATACCCATGAGGCCTGGTCACTCAATCGACAGAAGGTGAAGTTGACATCCCCGTCCGACAATTTTGTCTAGGGATGTGGTCCGAATATTTCGTTTGATTTTCGCCACAGTGCCAGCCAGGCTCTGGCGAAGTGGACGCCACAATAAAACGATGTCAAATTTGTCAAAAACGATTTGTTTATTCTCCCATAACCGTGTGCGGTCGTAGAAGCACGTGTGGAGAGACTGTACTCATGCGCAAACACTAGCAAGATGGCGCGAATGAAATATCCTGGAACTAACAAGGCCCGATGTGTGCCGGAGAAGAAGAAGAAGAAATTCAACATGTCGAAAGGGATGAAAACGCAGCAACTAGAAAAAATGCCGAAGAGTTCAGTAATCAGACCAGTTTTAGTCAGTCTTCGAAGATATCGCGAAATATTTGGAGATTCCGATGAAGAGGTGCTTTACACAGTTTACCAGTGCACGCTTAGTTCAGTGTTTTGTTTATGCGGGCAATTCGTCTCTTTCATTTATCGAATTTGATTGCCTTCTTATCTTTTGATTTCCTTGGCTTGTAGGAAGAAGACTTCTATGGCTTTCGAGCAGAGGATTTGGGTCTCAAGGCTTATCGCTCGTTTTCTGTCAAAGACTATCTGGATGGCAGCGAAAGAGTGAGCTATCGAAAAGATGGCGCTCGCAATCTCCATTCACGATATTCGGTTGGTAATTCGGCTAAAGTATCCACAGCTGAATCCCTTCAGCGTAAAAGTAACCCAAAGGAAACAGAAAGTAAGCCACTTCTCACATCCTCGAGCCCAAATGTTTACGCGAAGCAGTATAGAAAAAGAGATTCGTACGAACGAAGATTCGCGCGAACTGCGATTGAATTCGACAAGACTTGTCTGTCACCGAATGTGAAATCAACAACTCAAGTCAGGGCAAATTTTGTACCGCGAGTCCAGAAACCTGTTCAACGAGAGGGCAGCAATCGTCACTTTCCGGTTAACACATACGAGGTCAATTTATTTCCATACAGCAAAAAGAAAACGGTCCCTTTGGCGAAACAATTGCTTGCAAAGGCGAAGGAGGGCCAGCGAATTCGGAAGCAAAAAAAGTTCGACGTGATAAACAAAGATAGCCAACAAGTGCGATCGCGATTTGGACGAGTCGTAAAGAGTAAAAAGTTAGATTACGACGATGTCACATCGCCAAAATACAAAGGCAAAGGAGGTGACGCGAAAGCTGGATCATCGAGTCAACGACGAGCACACAAAAGGCCTTTAGAAGATGGTGAATATCCCCCGAACAAAACCCTGCGAGTGGCGGAGGTAAAATTGGAAAAAATGGATCTACCAGGCGATCAAAGAGTCTACATCAATAATCCAGGTAGCTAAAAGGAGTATAGATATTGAACGATTTTTTTGCGTTTTGGTTTTTTTTTCAGAGCAGTTGAGCTGTAGGTAGTTTATTACGTGTGTGTATTTGAGATTCAGAAATACAGTAGGCAATGCACGCAAATTGATGATGAGGCCCCCCTGCCTACCCAATTATTCCCTTATAGTCATCAAAATAATATTACAATTTTAATTGCATTTTAAACCAGACATTTTGTGATCTAAAATAGAAAAAAATTATCTAGTATATATTTTGTCTTGTTGTGCCACCAAACTCTCAAAACCAAAGTCACAAGAAATGAATTGATTTTTGTAGCTAGAAGCTTGGGGCTCAAAGTTGGCCATTTGTGGAAATGGCAACATGCAGAATACAAAGTGAATGTGTGATATTTAGCAGAATTCAGGAGTTTGACTTAAATTTATTACTTGCCTTCGCACAGCAGAAACAAAATAAAAAATTCCCCTCCATATCAATTATGCCTCTGTCTGTGATTTAATGGCTGTATACATCAAATTAATCAAACATTTTTTGTTACAATTTGAGTGCTTTTTTACAACCTCTTTAGTTATTCTGTAATGTATTTTCACAAAAAATATCCATACCCTTCTAGCAGAAGGCTTTTTTTAGATGTAGTTTAAACTCCCCCTCCCATCCCTCAGGAAATTCCAGTTTAGCTTCATACATTCCTTTGAAAATTATGACTTTTGAAACCCCTTCCCTTGAAATTTCCAGCAGCCTTCCTTGGGGTGGGTATGGGTAGTTTCTGGGACTGCTCAATTTCTCACTTGCATAGTATATGTTGATGTACTTATTTTAAAATTTAAATTTATCATTCAACAGAGTCACCCACAGGCTTTGAAATGCAGCCTCTCAGTGCCACAGAAGAAAAGGTAAGAACAGAAATCAATGATAGGCTCTGTGTGGTATCCCTTTGTGCTGCAGATAGAATCTTCATTGTATTCTTGAGCAACTGCCTAATGAGACCTTGATTAGTTCAACAAAATAACATTGCATGCTTACCATAACTGCTGGAAAACATGGCTAATACATGTAGTATAGGATGGCTTCGGAAGAAACTGTTGCACAATTGAAGATGAGAAAGATAAATAGACTGCCAGCGCAAATTTACAAAATGTCAATATTTTATATTCTCCATGGCAGTGAATTTACAAGTCATCTTCAAGGTTATAGTCAATGAAGTACTAGATATATTTGCTACTAGCCAAAGACTTGGATTCTAACAGATGTATTCTTATACAACAAAACTCTTCATTTTTTGCTTATAAAAATCCACAGATTTAGACTTGTAAACCTGAAATGCTCTTTTTTTTAAAAGAATGATACCTATACAAGTGACAGCCATTTTAGCCATAACACAAACAAACATTGACAGCTTCACTGATGTAGCTAAGAGCTTGTTGCCAGCTTATTTTATAAGCTGAAAGAGAGCCAGCTGAAATGTCAGTACAAAATAAAGACTCAGCAGGACTAAGGCCAGAAAAGGCAGCTGGGCTTGTTAAAATGTCTTGACTCAACCCATTTTGCTTGCTTGGATCGTCAGTGTAATATAAAGCCAAGATGACCTCAAAGCTCATTTCATTTTGAGAGCCCCACATTGTAATCTCTTTCCTGTCAACTGCTCCTAGCCTGGGAGTCTCTGTTATGTCTGAATTTGAAATCTTGGGCTAGATAGACACATATTTCTCAGCTACAAGTGTACCAGATGATGTGTGATCTTTCTGGCTTGTCAAATATGACCCTCAATGAAAACTTTGTACTCTCACAAAATCAGAAGTTACAAGTTACGAAATGAGAAGTTACAAGTTACACTATAATAACATTTATGTACTGTGCTCCCTGCCTCATGCTCAATCTTGTCTTGAATGTTTGTTCTATCGAAATAAAGGATTTTTTTTTGCAGTTTGCTGGTAATCATTCTACTTTGATATAACTTTGTTATTTTTTCTTAGGCCTCCAAGTTTGAATTTACCGACACATCACTTCAAGACCCTTCCATGCATATGGCGCCCCAGTATTGCTCTCTCACCAGGAAAGTCCGCATCAAAAATGCTAATAGGATTAAAAATGTTATGAAGGAGAGGAATCGTTATCAGCAGGCAAAATTTCCTGGTCATGGACAGAGAGCAAAAACTGTTAGAACTTCAAATTCATCAAGGGCTTTATCACTCACTGAAGTAATTGGGAATGATTTAGACAATAAAAATGTAAAAAAATCAGAAAGAATTAAATTTAGGAAAAAAACTAAAGAATTGTCTGCAAACAAATGCATGAAAGAAGACATAGACGACCAAGCTAGTGATACCTCGTCAATTTCAGAGGTTTCAACTTTAGGCAGTGATGTTTCTAATAGAAAAACACCCAGTTCAGTTAATAGGTATGTGTTTAAATCAAAACGCTTGCAAGAGTTGCAAGAGAAAATGGGCAGTGAAACAGTGGAGGATGTATCAATTGCAGAGAAGACTGGTTCAGGAGAAATCAGGAGAAGAAATTCTAAGGATAAGAAGCTAGAGGAAAGTGGACCCTGTGTAGATTCGGAAAATGAAAGGAACAGTCGTCCAAGATCAAGAAGACAGAGTCAAGACCAAGAGAGCATTTGCACAAATGAAGATCAAGATTCTGAAGGACCGACAGCACCAAAGAAGAAGAAACGAGTAAGTTGGAAAAAGACTTCTTTACCTAGGTTGCAAGCATTGAAAAATGACATTGAAATTCCCAGCTCAAGTGAGGATGAGGAGAGCTCTAAGCCACTTGCACAGATCAAGAAAGATATCAAGAAACAACAAGAAAAAGAACCACAGGAACCCCAGGAGAGAGTAGTGAAAAAAGTTATCAAAGTGGTCAAGAAAATACGAACAAAGAGTGGGGAGACGAAAACAAAGGTTGTGAAAATCATAAAAAAGATTGGTGTCAGAAAGAAAGGAAGTGAGACCTGTAAAGTGGTTCCAGGAAGGAGGCGGAGCCGCTGTGGCAACTGTACAGGGTGCAGAATCATAGATGATTGTGGGGTTTGTCGCTGGTGCATGTAAGTTTGTGCATTTACCGGTAGTTTGGAAGAAAGCTGTATGTTGTGGTTTTTGTCTGAGGCTATTTGCACCTAGTAGAAATCAACTTCAATTGTCATTTATTTAGCGTTACTAGTCGGCAGTGGTTAGTTATGCTGTAAATATCTTAATACAGGCAACCAAATTAAGATTTTATGTTCCTTGTGAATAAGTGTTCAGAGAAGAATTTTTGTTCAAGAGTATGACATACTCACCTACATACATATGCCTCAAAATTGTTAGAAAACATTAGTCAAACCTGTCGTACATGTTGTAGTTAAAAATTAAATTCCTTTGTCTCTTCACCCTACTTATTCATTGATTATGAATAATTAGGGTTAGAAGACAAAGGAAATTGAGAATCCAACTAGGTTAAAATAATTTTTACCTGAATTTAATTTTTAACTACAATATACATATACCTGTATGACATGGTGGATATAAAGGGAAAACGCTTGTGCAAAAAATGGAGAACATTGTTTTTCGGGAATGATGTTTGTTTATTAATCAACTGCATTTTTCTGTACAGGGACAAGCCAAAGTTTGGTGGACCAGGCACTAGCAAACAGTCATGTGTGTAAGTACTTGTGTGCCTTAAATTGATATACTCTAAAAACACTGAGGTGCTGTGGCCTCATGGTTAGTGCAGTTGTTACCTGGAGACATTCTGATTAACCTCAGAGTAAAACAACTCAAAAGCAAAGTCATTCATGTTGAATTTCAGGAAACGCAAGTGCATCAATCCCCAGCCTCCAAAACCACAGGATGAAACCACAAAGAGAACAGAGAAAGGTATGGCACTTCAGCATATTTTAGTCAGTATTAGATTTTAAACACTCTTAATTCTTAAACCTCACTCTGAATTCTGGGACAAGTTTTTTGAAATGTACCACAGGATACTATCCACATTTCAAAATAGCATTGGCAAACTCAACACTGTTATTAAAACGTGAAGTTTGAACAGCAATGATGATGCTTTACTGAAAATCTTGAGCTATCTGCAATGAAGAAACACGAACACTTACATATTATTTCAATGAAGGATACAAATATGAACTTAAGTTGTTTATGTACATGTGTACCACAAAAAAAAAATGAGCCTGCGAACACTCAAGGAAAGATTCAAGTCACTTGGCCTTCAATGATGGAAAATGTTGGATTCCAACAACCAGGATGTCTAAGCTTGAATACAGGAAGAGTTAGATGGGCCTGGCTGTTTGTCAGGCTACAGGAGCATGTGGCATACTTTGTGCCGTGAGGGTTATCAGGTGTCAAGGCAAGCAGTAGTGGTGTGCTTAATTACTATCTCAAGCTGAGATACAAAGGCAAAGGTGGAAGCTTAAGAGTTTACACTCATTCAGGGCCAAATCACTGTTGGCATATTGGACCAAGACCATTCACAAGACCGTAACCTTAACAAAGTAATCAAAAAGGTTTGTCACTGACTTAAAAAGCTTAACGTTACATAGCAACGTTAAAAACTAAAACAAGATGTTTCGACCCGAAAATCTTCGGTCTTCATCGGTTTTTAAAGGTCTTAGAAGCCGTAACGGCTTTTTTTTTAAAAAACCGATGAAGACTGAAGATTTTCGGGTCGAAACGTCTTATTTTAGTTTTTAACGCATCCTCGGAGACCCAGGGGCAGTTAGTGGGGGCGGGAGAAAGTCTAAACGGGCAATAAAAAAATTCGGGCGAAGAAAAGTCAAGAACGAGTGAAAGAGCCCCTGGGGACAAGGTCTTAACGGACCAGTTCCAA
>OMLO01003259.1_pt1 | contig 13377 bp, 6 predicted proteins | sample 1674811 | NCBI WGS metagenome assembly OMLO01 (sample SAMN06265003, study PRJEB25207) | coral metagenome | isolation source: Coral host | place: Mexico:La Bocana,Puerto Morelos, Mexico | collected 2008-11-13
CAAAACTAAGGGTGTCATTTTGTTCCTTTTATGATGCACATTTGTGGTGTCAAGTTTCAAGAACACTGCTTTAATATTTCCTGAGATATTTTTATTCAGTATGTTACCATTCTTAGTTGCAAATCGTATGACGTCACCACTGATCTAATTTGCATAATAGAAAAATGTCAATATCTCTGAAAAGAAAAAAGATATTTCAAAAAGAGAAAGGCCATTCTTTTGTATTTCGAGATACCTTTCAAATTTCATGTCATATACACTTTAAGGTGGGGCGACGTCGTCGGTCAAATTCTCTTAGCCAGCACAATAGTCAAAGAGGGTTTTCACATACTTCTTAATTTAGGAATTGAGCAAAGATTTATTTTGTTACTTGTCCTCCCAAAATACTTATTCAGTAAGCTGGTAATCAAGTGACGCATAGACGTGGTCAGTTATCTAACGCAAACGATCAGTTGACAGAATGAAAGTGTCCTCTTAGCTTGAAAACTAAGTCTGTAAAAAAACATTTCTTTATTAGTCGTCTAGTAAAAGATCGCAGAGACAGCGAAAAGTACAGACAAAGAGAAGAGAGTTTAAATACGAAGCACTGCCTTATAATGTTAGTTTTTAATTGGTTATCAACGAAATAACTTAAAGAAAAGTGATCCTTAAAGGATTATATTGACACTTTCATCAAAACACAAATATAAACGCAAGTGTAGCTGTACAAATACATGTATCTCGATTTAAAGTTTACACAGAGAGTTCGCATAGGAGATATATTTATTTCAGTTAATTTTCAGAGATTGTAGAAAGCTAAATTGTATTTACAATAGAGAGGAATAAAGCTATGTAGGTCTCCGTGTGGCCAAGCCTTCTGACATATTCTGCTCCCATGGTTCCCATATCTGCTTGCGAAGGGTGTGGTTTGGCGCACAAGCTGTTCATGTTGCACACCCCATAACTAGCTCGCAATTAAAAAAAAGAAGTGAAACGAGATGCGGTATACATGCCATGGGTCGTAAATACATTTGCATTTATTTCAAAATCTGCATCAAAGACAAAAGACTCGGAAAGTTCAGCATTTCGTCACCCCTCCGGCTCCCCTTATGTGCCTCCTAGGCGCGAAGAGGATTATCTCCGGCTCCCCTTCCCCTCCAGTTCCCCTCTCCCTTCCGCCTCTCCTTCCCTCTCGGCCTGCCCTCCCTCCTCCGGCTCCCCTTCTCCTCCGGCTCCCCTTCTCCTCCGGCTCCCCTCTCTCCTCCGCCTCTCCTTCCCTCTCGGCCTGCCCTCCCTCCTCTGCCTCCTCTCACCCCCTCCGGCTCCTCTTAAGAAAGCTACGTTAATTCTGTGTGAGTTCTTGGTCTGTTCAGGAGACCATCACTAGGGGAGTACAACTACCCCATACAGTCGAAGCTCTCATAACTCTTGTAAGTGGACAGCTCTACTTACGGCCGCTTTGTTTGAAACCCCGTTTTAACTCCAATAAAAACTCTGTATTGTTACTTACCTTCTCGTAAGGGTACATTCCCATGAATGGCCGCGGACAATTTAAGTGATTACGACTTGCACTTTTTCTTTGTTTTTAAGCTCCCTTAAGCGGACACCCCAAAGAAAATCCCATTAAAGCCCTCAGTATCTTTATTTATCAATCAACTTCACATCGTCGTTCGTCCCAATGATTTTACAGTATACAGTACAGTAGATATTTTATATTTAATGTTTTGTCGTCATCCACGACCTGTTACATTTCGAAACACCACTTACAGACATATGCCTTGTGACTGGAATTGTACGTTGTCAGCGCAACACTGTAACCAAGGCACTCAATTTTTGATTTTAGCAAAGGCAGAGAAATTTGAGTGCCCCAATAAAAAATAATACTGGCAACGAAATTGTAAGCCTTATCTGGCTATTCTGTTTACCCGCTTTCGCTTTACAACAGTCTGGTTCCAAGCTTTAAAAATCACGAAGAGAAAGTCCTAATACTGCAGTATACACTGTTATACTGTTCAGTTATCGTCACTGTACATAGTACGGTTGCACAGGATAAGGTACAATAAAACAAAAATGTCATTTGATAGGGCGGTATTTTTTGGCATTTTTAATTCAGTACTGTATTTATTGTTAGCTGGGCAAGCTCCCTTAAGTGGCCATCTATCCACTGCACCCCTAATGGCCGCTTACGAGAACCATTCTCGTAAGCGGTCAGCTCCAGTTACGGACACTTTTTCCCCGTCCCGAGGGCGTCAGCTTACGAGAAATTCGACTGAATTCCTGTCACGTCGTTTCTACAGACCGATCTATTTTTAGTTTTAGTTTATCGCGAATTCAGACCTCCACAGGAACTCGAGTGACCGATCATAAGGCAAGGAATAAATTTTCAGCTAACGCTATCACTTCACCGGAAGATTAAAAAGAAAAACCGCCATTTTTTCCTTACCGTTGCATGCTCTACGGACTTATTTCTAGTGCTGCAGTACTCTGTTCGCGGGAAAAGAAGCCTAACAATAGACCGGCTGTGAAAAATGCGGTGAGCTAGGCTTAGTATAGGAGTTGCTCCCTCATATTCAGAAATTAGTGACGGATATCTACCCTTACGCTAGCCAAGCAGGTTGCAAGCGAGTTGCGAGGGAAATAAGACGATCAACCAAGTTTTGGTGTCTCCACAGTGGTGGTCACTGCGGCATAAGGCCCAGAGAATTGATAATTGATAATGGTAATTGAACTTCGGGTCGTGCAATTTGGTCTGAAAGCATAGGCGTGATTACAAAATCGAGCGAGCGCGCAGTGCAAGTTGGATTTTGGTTGTTTTGTTTTTACTTTCTGATTCTCATTGGCTGATAACGAGATGCAATTTAGAGCAAAAAAGTGCGTTTTGAGAATAAATCGCACCGCTGAGAGCCAATCAGATAAGATTGCAAGGATAACAAATGATTTCAAAATGGATTTAATAAATTGATTAATAATATAAACATTAGTTTGGAAAGTTGGAAAAGTTCTACAGATTATATTCTAATAAAATAATTTTTCACATAGTTCACTGAAATCCTGCTTTTCTTACATACCTAACGAGACTATATACATTTCGCCGCTAAAAGTAAAATATAAAATCTTAAAATTATCTTCAGAGTCATGATCAAATAGATCGAAAACGTTAAGTTTCATAATTTTAACAGCTTTTTACCTTAAATTTTACATTTAACGAGACTATGTCTAGAAATTTTTAACACTTAGATTATTAGCGCGAGATTTCACGAGGGAAATAACACGATCGGGAGTCTAATTCGTCATTTTTTTCTTTTAGAATTGCGGATAAACGAAAAAACGTTGAAATTAAGTTGACCACACCAGGCCACTCCACACTAATTAAACAATAGAGTGTTTCTGTCGAGGAACTATCGGCTGATAGTTGCCCCGCGGAAATTTGATGTTCTTAAAACAAATATTTGCCCGAGAAAAAAAAGCTTCGAGAGCAAATATGCTAGTTTTAAGAACATCAAATTTCCAATTTCCAACTTTGTTTCCCAACATGCGTTTCATTGCCATGTTTATCACTGCAGTTTGCGTTTTATTTCTTATAAAGCTTCGATGGCCAAAGAAAAAGAGTATCATTTAAGAGATTATTAAGGTAACTTATCTTGATAATTTCTTGTATGATTAGAATGTGCCCCATCATATTCACCTAAAAATTAGATTATGAGCTCAAGATTTCTATCGCGTGATAGCTGACGAGGGCGCAGTCGGAATCAACGATCACGCATAGAAACTGAAAGAGAAAAATCTAATTGCTTTAGTATAAATCGACTAGTCGTGCAAAACTTAATCTAACCCCTCTTCACAGACACTTTAAAAACGCAAAAAAGCGGCCAAAATTTTGTTAACAAGCGCACAGTACCAGGCTATCGCATCTATAATAGAATAAGAGATAGCAAGTAGATTAGCCAATCAGAGGACAGCATTCTGGATAGACTGATGCTTGTTAGTTTCGTAATTGCTATCTGTACAATCTATACCTAGACTATAATTATAGCAGATGGCCGCTATCACCGTGACTGATTGGCAAATTCGGCCTTCCACTAATTTGGTTTATATTCCCATGGGTATGCTTTCAATCATGAGGTACGTGAAAGAGTTACGGCCTTATGTGCCTACTGGCGCGACGAGAAATGATGATGATGACGTGAAAGAGTTTCAGATACATATGTAGCTGGGAAAAGGATTTTATTTTTTCATAGACGAGGAACAATTCATTCATTGCAATAGAGCCGGTATTCCTGAAGAAAAAAACTATCCTGTATTGCTGCTTGTCGATCAAAGAACAGAGTTTAAAACTTGACCCAAACTGATGTACAGAATACGTAATTTACGTTTTTGTAACGTTTCTTTATGTGTTATAGGACCTCATAGGGCATGTAGCCTGAAAATATCTCACTTCAACATTAATATTTTTCCAATAAACTTTTGCTCTTTTAATACTCGATAGCCACTCACGAGTCCACGGGGTCGGGCCATCTTGCCAATATTAAACTCGTGATATCATCTTCTTATATTGGTGTCAGGCTCGGGTTATCATTATTGCATCTTTGCTTTTGTATGAGGTGGTCTGACTCTTGCGTTTTGCACTCCAATTTATTTTTTTATTTATTTTCTATATTCAAAAGGAACATTTAAAAACGGCATCAAGTTAAGGTTTGTTATAATACCGTAACAATCAGTGAATTAGTCGAGAAATCACTACATTGTCCAACGCAGTTGCATCAGTTCAGTCAGATCAGACTCAGGAATCAGAGCACTAGTAAAAATTTAGAAAAGATTCCTGAAAGGTTGAAAGAAGTTTTAAGCGCCGTACCAATGAAGACTATTTTATTGATTGATGAACAGTTGGTCGTCCAGGATCCACCCAGTTAATTTGTGGCATGGAAGGCTGTGAAAGCTGTCGTAGCTTGAGACCAAGGGACCAGCTTAGTGACATCCGCTCTTTTCCAGTCCCTTTTATTGCGTCATTAGGGAGTTAGCCTGGCGCAGATGTCTAACTGTATCCGCTCCTTTCACGCGGTGACAGCAACCGGAACCTCACAAAACAACACTAGTGCTGCACTGGTGCACGTGCGTTTTAAACCTTGGTACATTTCTTAAAGAAGTGTTCTCTGCGAAACGAAAACATGAAATGAACAAATTCTGCGTAGTCTGGAGAAGGTAAGACACTACGGCTAAAATCTATTTTTCGATATCTAGATTTTATCGCGTGATTCCTTGTTTCAATACAAGGATTCATTTTTGATCACTTTCCAATCGACGCTGTCCTGTCGTGGTTGCTTTAAACTCGCTATTGAAACTTCTCTCTGTATTTTTTGAACCACAAAAGGCAGACCCTTGTAGTAAGGAAACTAATTTATTTTGAACGTTTGTCAGGTTCATACGGTTCCTGAATAACTGATTAAAACTGAGAACAATGCTGGCGTAGTTTTAATACAACGCTCGTTTATAGGTTGAACTGATAAAATAAAATATGAAATGCTTGCACAGTCGCAAAAACATAACAAGCTCTCTGCAGTCCCTCAAAGTAATGTCCTGCACTAAAGAAGCACATAATACAGATCACATTTGATTAACTACGGGTACATGTATTTTAGATGGCACGACTTGGGTACTCAGACCATGAAAGAAGCATAGACAGTGGTCACGTAGTTACATGTTCCGCTTCCGGCTATGGCAGTAAGATTTCAAAAGTTCTCTGTTAATTCAATACTTTGGACTTTTCAAGGGAAATGTTGACAACGAATAGGATAACACTATTTAACTCTCCATAGAAAGCTAATTTTCTTGCCTGCAACTGTCACGACTCCCATCACGTTTTTAACCGGACGGGTTGACTCACGTACTTGCACCCACGTCAAGGTGACAGCCATTGAAAGAGTGAACTTCATGCCTGGAGTCAGGGCTCTAAAGTTCAGATTTGAACTAAGTGTATTAAACCCAGTTCCTCGATCTCTTGGGGCGTGCTCCCCAAAATAATTTTAAAAAGCTGAATCGTCTTAGCTAAGTATGATCCTCGTCACTTTCCCTTTGAAAATGAAGCGTTTTAGTCAAAATATTTACATTGTAAATACGCGAAAATTTTAATCGTTTCTTGAGCCTTAGAGGTCTAAGAATGCAAGATTGCTTTCGAGTTACTGACGGTGCGAGATTTGCGCTTTTTGATGACAATAACGTTTTAGCGTTTTCTTTATAGTAAAACCAGTCCGTGACTCTCGTTCAGGGAGCAGCTTCCGTGTTCATCCATCCGCAGTGAAGTCAAGGTAAGAAGCACAGGCATCATATCTTTTGCTCGACTCTCTGATATTTGTTTATCTATTAACCGAAACAAAATGCAAAAAAATCAGGAAATGTCTACCGGTTGCGGGTCTCAACTGATTGATTCATGGCTGAAGAAATGAGGAAGCTAAGAAAGCAACATGAAAAATATCACCCTTAACAGTTCTCTCCTGGTAGCGATCATGGTAGCGATCATCGTCGGTTAAATGCTATGTTTTACGTATTGGAACATGAAAATTAAATATTTCATTGAGCTCACCTAGTATTTCCAACTTAGCGAATGATAGTCCGGAGGACTGTTAGGTTGGCACACACGAGGGGACTGGTCTCCTGCCACTAGTCCCCTGAAGAGTTCGAAGGGATTATTTCGCAGAGACTTGTTCCACGAATAGTTTATACAAGTCGTAGGGACTTGTCCCAAGAATAAAAATCATTAGCGGACTAGTCGCAAGGACCAAAATTTACTCCCTGGACTAGATTTTGTGGCAAAAATGGCTAGGGAGGTCCCCGCGACTAATTGCAGGGACTAGTCCCCTTGTGCGTGCACACAATACATGACCGCAAATAAACATCCAACTAACTACACAAGTACAACTTCCGCGTCACTTCAAAATTGTTCTATAAAAGGAAAGCTGTAGTGCTTGGGATCGAAAATGTTGCGAAATCGCGCCCCTTTGTGTGGCAATCTGTACCCATGGCTCGATTGGTTAATGGGAAATCAAGACATCTTTAGAGCAAAATAATTATTCTAACCGCAAGTGTGAGACTCTAAATAACTTTACATTTGACTAAATACCGTAAAATTAACAATAACAACATAACAGCAGCTCTTGCGGGTTTTCCTTGTGTCAAAACGCTGAATAAATTGTAGTGATATTGTTAGTACCTGTTGTTCACTTGAATATTGTGACATTGTGAATAGCATTACACAGCTTCTTGATGATTCTTGACATGTCACGTGTTCCATTCTAGCCAATGAAACCTCTTGAAAACTGATTGCACAACCCGTTCAAATGACATATGTCACGGGGTCACGTGATCTTGTTACACCGGCGGCACGTGGCCTTGGCTTTCGCTACGCTTGAAGCTTTATCGGAGGTCAGAATTTCGCATAACTACGAGCCTATTACTTCAATTTATCTGTAATTTCTCCAGCTTCCAGCTGTGTGACATGTTTTGGAGTCGTTTACTTGTTGTAATTTGTTGAAACCATACAGTTTCTGACAGTGTTCTCCTGTTTTCGATGCTAGGCTATTTGAGGTGGGCTTTGCGTTGCGTTGCAGAGGAAGACGGGAAGCAGAGGGTCGTGAATGGAGTAAAGAAGTTGTCACCGTGTAAGTAGACCGCTTGGCAGTCAACCGCACAAACGCTTTTCCGTTTTACCTTCGCTTTTGGCTGTTGGCAAATCCCAGCAGCATCTCCTTTTGAAGTTTGCAAGCTGTTTTGTCGGGTTTGCTACGAACACAACACTCTATTGTAGTACAAAAGATATTTTATCGCAAGACGACCGAGGCTGAACAAGGAGTTTAACGTTAATTTTTTTGTATATCGAAGATGCTTTTCGCACAGCCTTTTTTCACATAGTGTATCCTCCTTCGCGTTTCTTTAGAACAACCCCTTGTTTGGACTGAGAAGCGTCAATACAATTGCGTGCAATCGGTTCTTTGGTTCAAAAATTCCACGCAGCTGACTTGTAGACAAGCATCTCGATTTCCGAGACTTGCATAGGTGGAAGAGTGTTTCCTTCTTGTGTAGACTTCAGTTTATCAAGGTTTAGTTCCTTGTATTATGGAGTGTGATCCAATAGAAAGACCTGTCTAAAACCGGTGTTCCAGTTTGCCGATGCTATACGCCACAGCTAACTACATCTCCCTAAATTTTATTTGCTAGGTTTTGTTTGGTCATAGTAGCGTAGAATAGGATAACTTTCGTCGAAACAACGCTTTATCTTGGATTTTAGCCCTCCAGTTTAGGTGAGTACGTACCAGAGTTGCTGTAAAACATCTTTTAAGTTTAAAAATGCAAACAAATCTCCGTTAATACATACTTGATCCTTCATTGTGTTCCGTGGCGATATCATAGCGTCAGTCGATCTCTTGGACTCGCGACAACTGATCTCTCCAAATGCTTTTTTTCGGAAACCTCTTATTTATAGTGTTCTGGAAAGTACCGTGTTCTTGTGTGTATTGCATACTAGCTGTTTAGACCGAACATCTTTATAGAAAGAGTCCAAACAAGTTAAAAAGGAATTGCACACACCTCGCATGATAATCAGTCAAGTCTTGTTGTATTTTAAGCTTGCCGCGGCGGGCCAAATCCTCACTCGATCCAGAAGCAAAAAAGCCAGTTATAAGGGGATTTAAAAACACCTACTGAAAATTTTGTTTTCGTGATTACGTTTGATGAATAATTTTTTCTGTAAAAATTGATAGTGTTTTAATGGCTTTTGTTAATGTCGATGTTGACGCCTGTTGGCCACGGGTATGGGTTGGACTGAAGGATGGGGAGCGTTAGTGCTTTGAAATTGACGCGATTCGGTGAAAATTCTAGAGCATTGATGGGTCGGAGTTTGTCTCTCAAACAAGCTACACACTTGTTGAATTTGTCGAATAAAAAAGCCGGTTTCTTAGAGCGACTTCGTTTGTAAGGAAGCTACTGGGATACGTATCCAAAATAGCTTTTCTTAAGCTTCGTTTACCTGCCATCGTTACACCGAATATTTTTTCTTCTAATTTGTAATTCACCCGTAAAGAAACTTAATGTTGCTTTTCGCTTCTCACACTTACTGGTGTAAAGACCGTTGTCTTCCGATTTTAGATAGTGTCCGATTGTCTGGGTTTTAATCGGGACGGTTTTCAAAATTAATCTTTCAGAAATCAAATTATTAGCTTCTCGTTCACTAGTTTCCTCGACTTGTTTCCTTCGCTTGTTTCCTTCAACAAAGTCTTTTTACTGGTTGACCGGGGCACATGTTGAAATCAACAACCTGTTTTCCATTCATTGATTACAACTGAAATAAACAATTTCCAATGTTCTTGTAAATGACAGTGAGGTGTTTTTTTTTCATGTGCGTAAGGGATGTCATTTGGGTTGTAACTTTCAATCTTGAGTGATAGATAACCAAGAGTTATTTCTTTAGCTGATCAAATCCTCAAAGTTGCTTTAGTATACTAGGACATCAGCTGTGAGTGAGTGTTATTCTCGCGAAAATTTGTCAGCTCAGCATAATAAAATGTTGTAGGTCAAAAGGGTTCGGCTTTGGGTGTCGGAAAAGTCTACACCTCAAAAGTATACCTTTTCAAATGACTCTGTACTTAGAGTTTTAAACTGATCATGTCTTTTACTGATAATATTAAATTTGATAACGTAGGTATAGATACGGTTTTCCATACTCTTCGTAAGATAAAAATATACATTGGTAAGGGAGTAAGATGGTGAATATATATATTGTAGTTTTGCACGTATTGCAGTGGGAAGTTTAACTTTAATAAAAGTAAAAGGTAACTTAAAACAATTAAGAGTGGTGATGATTTTGTTTTAGGCCTTTTCTTGGTTATATTAAAACTTGCGGTCACGGTCTGTGGACAGTTCTTGTTAAAACAATAATTATTAGTTGTAGTTTGAGTGTTTTTTTTTTTGTTACTTGAGGTTAAAGTAACAGAGATCAAAACTCCACTCTATGATGAGGTGTTCTCCAAGCGTTTCTGTAAAACAGAATCACTAATTTCATCAAAACATACTTACATACTCGCCAATATATTTTCTCTATCTGTTGTGTGACTGACGTTCATTTTTGCGGGGTTTTCCCTGACCTTTCAGCTAAATATAGTTATTGTGATGGAGTTTGCTGGACGTGAAGAACCACAAGGGTAAGTGTACGCCATTCATGCATATGTTTCTGTGTGTGTTTTTTTTAAATGACAGTTTTAACGTACTACTTATTTGCATTGAAAGGAGACTAAACAGTCTGGAGACGTGTAGCATATATCTTCTTTTCCGCAAAAGCAGTAGTTGAATAAGCGCTGAGCCTTCGGGTCATCTGTATAGGTTTCTGTGGCGCTTTACGTACGTGATGATGATACTTTTTTGGAGTAATTTACTATTGAGTTTTATTTCTGAACTAGGTAGTTGCACTTGACATCAAAGTTGTTATGTAAATAATAGTCTGGGAATTTTTTTAACAGAGATTTAAAATAGCACATGTTTGTTTATCTCCATGCACGTGCTGACCTATGTGTAAAGGCCAATAATCAAACTGGGGTTGAATCTTCTGTCTGTTTCTTTTGTCTAGTATTTGGTCAAGGTAATTAAGTACAGCTTGGGTAAATACATCGGGCAACGCTTATTTAAAGCAAAATCTTTCATAACCGACAGTGTTTGATCTTAACTTTCTTTTTCCATTCTGTTGTGCATTACTGTGTGAGCGAAAAAGTCACTGCCGGTGTTTGGTCGGTGCGTTATACGGACTGTTTAATGTTACAACCATACTTTTTCCCAAATTAAATCGGAGAAAAGATTCTAGCAATTTCCGAGTTCATTGTGAAGGAGCTCAAGATTTTTCTGTTACCTTGTGATATCTTGCACGGTGTTTATTTAAGATTTGTTCTTGTTTTAGGGCTGCTGGACAAGTTTTGGAACAAGGAGCAAATCAGGTAACAATTTTAATAGTTAGAGTGATGACTCGTGATCAATTGTAGCTCACTTTATTTATTGTGCACCCTAAAATTCGGATTAACATACAGAGTACATACTCTAAAATGCATAACAATACATCTAGATAAGACAGAAGGATGTCTAGACTGAACTTGACAATACCTAATGTGAAGTTCAAATATGGCAGTAACATCGTCACTCGAAAATAAGAATTGAATTTCTCACATATAGAAGTCTTGCAGCCTATCTATAGGCATTGCTACCTTAGAGGGGTGAATCTTCTCTGTTGCATGTTAATAAAATAGTTCTCAAATGCTATACTTTACGGAGAGAGTTTAGATTGTATGAAGTTAAGAGGTTATAAAGATTGGTGGTCAAATATTTGTGAATCCGAGTGGAATTTTTAATGTCTATTTTGGCTTAAATGCATCAGTCAAAACCAATGGATGGTCAATTTTCTAGAATATCTCCTGAGAAAGAGTGATTGTTGAAACAGTGTAGTAGAAAAACATACATATTCCAGAACATCAATGTTGAAGTTGAAGCATCCACCAAATAATTACTGTGGCATTTACTAAACAAAAGAAAGGTTATTCAAACATGTTTTTATCTATACATGTATTAACACCTGTTTGGTGGTCTGCTTAATGAGCTGGAATGTGGTAGTAAGTTTCTGGAGAAGTAAAACTTATCTCTTTTAAAGCAGTTAAACAGAGAGCGTTAGTCATACATTGTTTTTTTTTGTTTTTTTTTTTTCACGCTGTCTTTCCTTGCTAGAGAACGTAGGCTCAAAGGGAGGGAATCATGGGATATTAAGTAATGTACAACAACGTAAGACAGACCAATCTGAATTGGTGGCCTGATGTCAGGTTTGCCCTTTGATTAGATCAGCGGGGGTAGATGGATGTGTCTTCTTGCACACCACTGATCCTGGCAAAAGTTGCTCCTTAACAGTTCAATATGTGGCATCCAGTTATTATATATGTATGTGTATGCAAATTCCTAAGTCAGGCATCACACAGTTTTCTGAAGAGCTCTGCCATTGCCATGGAGGTTATTATGCATTGAATTTTGTTAATAGTATTGTGAACAGGTAGACTTTTCTCCAGGAAACAGATAACAAGCATCACGATTAAAACTTAGCTTGTAGGTTTGAATTCCATAACGTTTTTTAGTTGGTGCAATGTAAAAGTTCAAAAATGTTAAAATCAGGAGCACTTATGTTGTTTGATGGGGATTTATCAATGATGAGAAGCTCTATTTGTCCTTAATTTTTGATTCATTATATTTCTGTTAGAAGGGACAAGTATGCAACCTCTGACTTTTTGAACGCTAAGTGGTATGTGATTATTCGGAATTGTTCAATTTGTGAAACTTCCAAGTAGCTACAGGAGTGTGAGCAAATAGTTCCACAAATGTAGCTAACCAAAAGGCTTCCTGTCATAATACCTTGTGCTATTAATACAGGAGTTTTAAAGAACAGTTTAATTTCTAGAGGCTCTAGACTTTGTATTGTCGAATCTTGATAGAGTGACCACCTTTTTTGTTATGCATTTGTTGCAATTATAAATTTAAACCTAAGCTTCATTCCTCAGCCATACTTAGCATGATATCTTATTTGTTTTAGGTACTATATTAGTCAAATTCATGATTTAATTTGTCCTATGGGTGTTCACAAAATGAATTAATATTATCTGTGAGCTTTTAGCTAGCAAATAGAAGTGATAAAATGCATTCATGTCTAGTCTAAGGTGACCCCCATAGTTAGACATGCTTAGGCCTACATATTTACATGGTATTCTTCTGCTAATGTGTGAAGCAGTTTTGTGGACTGAATTCAGATATTGAAGCTTGAGCTAATGGCCCATTCAAAGTTGGGAAGTAAATAGATGAAGGTGACCTGACTGACTTGTCTCAGCCTGCTGTCCTTTAAAGCCTCATGGCTGGCTTCTTGTTTAAACCAGTAGCAAGGGTGTTAATTTAAATTGTTCTCAACTGTTTATTTGCAAACATTTCCCTTGAGGTGGAAGTGTGTAAGACATGTTAGAATATACTCTCTTTTTTAAGCCAGTTAAATTTTTTAACTGTGTGCTTTTTATGATTTCTGATAAATGCCAAAATTGTGTTGTTATCTGAATGCAGACCAGGTGCAGATTCTTGCTAAAGTTCATGGTTTTACAGGCTACTGATAAATAAGTTCATAATAACATGTACTTTTGCTTATGTTAATTACTCTTTCCATTTAGAAAAACAGTGGCCACCATAAAACACCAGTTTGCTAGTTGAAGAAAATCTAAAAACATGTGATGTGTTTTTATGTTTACATTTTTATCCAACAAAATCTGTTCTCCATTAAGTCTTGAAATATGATGTTGAGTTGTGTTATGTTACTTGCATTGTGAAACTGACTTTTGAACTTGCTGTCTT
>OMLO01003260.1_pt1 | contig 13371 bp, 9 predicted proteins | sample 1674811 | NCBI WGS metagenome assembly OMLO01 (sample SAMN06265003, study PRJEB25207) | coral metagenome | isolation source: Coral host | place: Mexico:La Bocana,Puerto Morelos, Mexico | collected 2008-11-13
TAACAGTGGTACTTAGCTCACTGGACAACCTGTAGCCATTACACAGTATAAAACTACCGTTTCTTGGCTGAATATGGATGACAATTCCCCTTCATCTGCCCACAATCACGAGGGTGGTTTGGTGTTTGTTGTCCTGTCTTGTTTGTGTGCCAGCCTGTGGGTGATCTACATCACTTTCTATCATTCTCGTGTATTGGGCTACATTCTTACGCGGCTGATAAATTTCAAGTACATTGAAAATGGACAATACTTCAAGACTGGTAAGTTAAAAAAAAACAACTTTATTTGAAAGTGTCAAATGAACTTAGCACTGTTGTGTGAATTGGGAACAGGGACCTCCATATTTCAAATCCAGTGCCCCAAACCCCTCGGCCATGCCACTTCCACAGCAAGTTTTACGGAATTGGGTATCAAAATGTTCTCTTGTTAGAATCAATAGATAGCAGTGGCCTAATTATTGCAGAGACTGTGAGCTTGAGGTTTCTGTTGACTATCAAATCTATTAAAGCCATGAGTCAAAGAAACTTTGTGCAAATTTTCTTACCATTTTAGTATTTAACAATAATTATAATATAATTCAATGAGCACACTTTGGATATGAGATGATGCATGTAAATAGCAAACCAGGTGCATAGTGCCTAGTTGGCTATAATCATTTCATGTCCAATAGGTGCAAGGCACTGGAAATTGTTTTATTCAGCCCCCAAATGTATGGAAAACTCAAATAAAATTAAATTAAAAATTTGCACATCTATCATATTAGTAGAGCATGGTGTAATGGTTCATATGCCGATGAAAACTCTTAATTTGCATTTTCTAATGATTCAGATTTCAACAAATGCCAACCACCAATAAACCCACCAACTCAAGTATTTTAAACAGAATACTGTAAGAATGAGTTATTGGTACCTGGTTTTCAAGTTGTAGGCTCCAAGACAAAAATGTGTGGGTGTGTATCTGGACTGACCCTACAGACAAACCCCTACCCTGTACCAGACTAAATGCTTTTTTTCAACATTTTGTTTTCATTTTTATTGATAAATGTTAGAAAACCATATTTTCTGATAATTATTCCCTACAGATTCTTAAAATTGATACTGAGCCATGCATATAAAATGCATATAAACCAATGATACTGTTTAGCATGACACATTGAGATACTGTGTACCTTCAATCTGCACTAAGTTATTAATAAAAATAAGGAAACTGAAACTGAAACAACAGAAAAAATTGAAGAAGTAGAAGATTGAACCCTTTTTACGTGACCTGATTAATGCAGTTGACTTGGAGAGAGATTAAAAATTTTATACAAACATTAATGTACTTTTGAATTTTCCCAAACTTTCCCTAGTGTTTGTATCTGCCTGAAAGGTAGCCATTTGTTATTTCTTTTACAAACTAAATAAATATACTTTGATACTTTGATATTGTTGTAAAATAAAAATAAATGTGTAGCCATTTACCAGATTGCTATTAGTTCATGACACTTTTAATTAACAGAAGGGGAATAGCCTTCTTTCCATCGGGCATTATTCTACATATTTAAAAAATACAATTAAGCTCCAATTCAGCAGTCTAAGAAAGCTAAAGCTAAACTGTTGTGCCCACAGTCATTGAGAGAAATGTTTCCTTGAGGGTTTCCACACAGGATCCCAATACCAGTGCGATACTTGGCAAGAGTTTTAATAATTGCAATTTTAATGTAATAATGTCAAAACTGTCATTAATAATTATTATTTTGTGATTCAACAGGATCCTTTTCCTTCTCCATATTATCTGGAAAGATCATGTTTAGGGATGTTGTTTATGTGACTCAAGATCTCAGTTTCAGGTGGGTAAAGCATTGTCCCAGCATTCAGAAATCTCCAAACTTGAATGAATAGCCATATGTTTACCATACTATATACTCTGCCATCTTTAAGCATGAACAGTAATTATTTTCCACTGCACTGGCACATGCAACTTTCAAAGTCTTCGTAATCCCGTGAGGTAACAATTTACCATTAGTGAATGTGCTGATTAAACAGCCTAAACTGTAGTCTGAATCAACCACTGAAATTGAGCTGGTACATGTCAGTATAAATCACAAAAAAACACAGTAATTCACAAATAGTATTTTTATGTTTTGTTACATTACTCACTATTTATTCTGTGGCAGATAAATGTACCGGTAAGTGTGCCCTAGCAGTGTGCAGCTGGTAACAAAATGGCGGCTGCTTCTTTGCATTTTGAAGTGTGTGTCAGGAGGGTTACTAGATAAAGTTTTTGAATGCGTAGTAGATTTTTACAAAACAATTACAAATAGATTTTTCATCCTCACTTTCTTTGTGTGATAGTTAACAAGGGTAATGATCATTAATGAATGATAATTAATGATCCATTTACCGTTAGCCGATATTTACAGGGTTTAAAGCCTCTTAAAACACCATACATTTAAGTTTATGACATGACCAGAGTTCAAAAGGTCTAAGAAATATTATAAGGAACCCAAAGGTTCCCAACCATGAAAGTCTGGGTGCCCAGCACTTATTAGCTTATAATATGAAAAAATGAAGCTTTTTCAGTTACCCAAAGTCGGAAGTTAATAATCACCCATGGCACCCAGATACTTGTAGAACACAGACCTGATGACTGTCTTCTTATTTGTGATTTTGTGTTTAGAGTAATTGATGGTGTAGCAATCTTCAAGTATTGGTTACCTTACAAACCAGCATTGTCAAAGAAGCCTTACCAACTTGTACCATCAGATATTGGTTTGTATATCAGTTGTAGATGTGTTTCTGTAGAAGCTAAAACTCAAAGACCTTTAACTATTATTTCTTATACACATGTATGCAAGCTGTTGTTTTAATTTGTAATTATTATGGACAGTAAGATTTAGTTGTTGTTATAATTTGTTGGCTCAGAATATCCTAGATACAGTCAACTCAATGGGTTCTGCGGAATTTAATGTGGAAAGTGACCCTGAGATGAACTGGTATGTTACTCAGAGATTTTTTGGGGCAGAAGGAGTTGTGATACTCCTTGTCAAGTGCAGCATATACAGTTTAGAAACCATGGATAAACTCTGAGCTGATAGCCTGCTAGGCTCCAGTGTACACTTGCTTATATTTTCCTTTGCCATGTCAGGGTTCCATATACATTGTAGTCAACATGGCAGATTAGTTGACTTGTTTTATTTTCTTTTGACACAGAGGTTGATGCAAAGCAACGTCTTATTGTGTGGCTAAATGGCTTAGAATACCATGTCTATAACAGGTTAGAACAAAACATGTTTAATAAAGTTCCATGTGATGACAGGTTTAGTGACATATAATTGCATTTGTGAGTGCTTAGTGTCATGCCTAAATGCCTGACTTTTTTTTTTTTTTTTTTCACATGCTTCAATTCCTTATCAGCTGTAGCTGGCTTTCCTAAGCAAAAGAGGTCATGGAAATTACATGTATTGTAACAATGCACAATAATTAATCTGGAATCAAAATGCAACAAATGAGTAGAACTGTTACAATCTTAATTGATTTAAATGGAAAATTAGGTATCCTCACATCTAAATGCTGGAAAATTGCTGCATTTTGATTTAAGTGCAAGTTCATCGGAGGGATTGTTTTATTTCCCTATACGTTTCTAACCAAGATTGTAGCACAGATCAAGAAAGATTCAAGCGTTTAGGAAGCCCCCCTGTCTGTTCTTGTTACCAGTTGTATGATAACAAGTATTTACCTACATGCTTAACGACTCATTGTATGCCAATTTTCAGGTCACGTTTATACAATAAACTAGAGGAACTTTTTAAAATTGAAAGATATGGAGGTAAGAGTACACTAAGTCTTTTTTGTAATTATCATTAAAAAATTATTTTCATAAATTATATTGGAGGGTGATTCCACGTTGCGGACATTTAGATCTTTTGCCAAATATTCACAAAGCTAATTGAGATGCTTAAAATTGTGTGTTAAATTACTCTTTTTTACTAGCAACACTTAAGTTTGTCAACATGTGTATCTGCTCTCAATATCTGTGAGCAATTAATTTAAGAATGTGTGTTGTAGACATTACAACAAAAAACAACCACATTTTCAAGTGCTTTTCTAAAATTGAATGTCCTGTAAATTAAAGAAATAGAAGTTTTGAAACCTAAAATAGTGACATTTTCAAGCTGCCATAACAAAATTTTATACACCTACTTTTGTGTACTCTATAACAAAAATGCATGTTCTGATCATTACAGAAAAGGTGTTGCAGACGCTACATGTTAGGGAATACATTTGTTTTCAGTTCTTTGTATTTTGTTGGTGCTGGGTATTTTTCTGTTCTCAAGTGTCTTATATATGTTGTAGTTAATTTTTATTTCCAGTTAAATTTTAGTTTTCCTTTGTTTTTGTACATACATGACTATACATTACAGTCCTTTGTTTCATTACAGTCCTTTGTTTCTTGTCCTTTCCTTTGTTTTTGTGCGTACATTACACTGCTTTTTCAATGTGTCATGTGGACTTGCCCATTACGATCATCGCCATCATTGTTGTCATTGTCATCTTCTAATATCTAACTGTCGTCACCTTCCTCCTTGGTTTCCTTTACCTACTTCTTTTCCTCCTTCTCATTATTGTTGTCGCTGTTACTGTCATCTTCATCATCATCCTCATCATCACATTCCAGTCTTAGTAACATCATGCTCTGGAGATCCCTGTTAATTGATATCATTAACATATTTATGATTTTTTTATGTATTCCATCTAGATGCCGCCAAATCAGCCCAGCATATAGCCACTTCTGCAGCTACAGTTGCAGTTGAACCAAAAATAGATGTTGAAAAAGGGTGCGTCTCTATCAATAACGTTTTGTCTTATCTTGAACTTATATGGATGAAACGTAGATGGTGTATCTTAAATTACAGTTCATGAAATATTTTTTCTCATGCATGATTGGTCTAAACATATCATATGACTAAAACTGGTGACTTTCTGAGTGATATTCCTCAATTTTTAAAACTGCATGTGTTGCAAAAAATATTTGAAACTTCATTTAGGGTGAAAATATGCTTGGATATTTGTCCTTGGACATTATCTGTCCCTCAAAGCTCAGGCTACGCTCTCTCGGAAAACTGTTTGTTTCACCAAATATTAGATAATGTCCATGGCAAACATCGCAGAATATTTTTTGTGCCAAATCGAGGTAACTGTTTATCAACTGTAAATTTTTTTTTAATTTTTGTACATTAATGTGACAGCTATAATGTGTTTTTATATAATTATCCATGTACATAACCGGTATGCTACATGTATTTGCCTGGCAACTGAGCTCAGCAATGTGCTTCAAATGTTGTGAGAAAGAAGGATTTTTAAAGATTCATGGGACACTGACCATATTGCCATCCATTGTCATGGTTTAAGTAGTTGTGTGTGGAATTTATTTTGATCTGAAGATTTCTGTGTCTGATTTAGCCAAGAAGAGGTTAAAAGTGGCTTGCCAGCATGGCTTTTGGAACTGGTTCCAGCAGTGAAGTTTGATATCAATAATGTAAGTCTTTGTTTTAGGAATAGTACTGTCTGTAGACTGTAATATTTGTTTCAAAGTCATTTAATAATTATTTCATGAGTCCACATTCGATTCAAGGTAGTGAATAAGAGCTGAGTTTGTTACAATAATGTAGTATCCAGCAAGCTGTATTTTAATTAGCAATTTCCAACAAATGAATGAGTTTTAATCTGAGCTTCCTTGTATGTACATTACACAATAACTATATTTTTACAAATACAGTCAACATTGTTGCAGCAATGTTGTCAAGTGCTTGACTTCATGCTATATGTGAATGTTTACGCTTTCTCATTCTGTGTCTACAGGGAAGAGTAGCATTTGGAAACAAGCTGTTAGAGACTACTCTCTGTTTCAAGTTTGAGAGTGCAACAGGAATTTACACCACCTCTCAGGTATGCATTTGCACACTGGAACATTCTGAAACCACCTTATTCTCACTAAAAAAAAAAACAAGTGCCATATTTTGCGAGTATTAAATTTTGTGATTTTGAGAAGAAATTAGCACCAGAGTGTATTACATTTTGCCATTTTTTTTCTATTCTTTAACCCGTAGCTTTGACCTCAGAACTGTTACAACATAATTATTGAAATGATTGTCTTCGTAAACAATGGCAAATGTAGCAAAGCATAACATGGTATTCTGGCAGATTTGGCCGTTTCATGTAGAGTCAAGTGCAACAAACATTACACCACTGCACTTTCCATTAAAATTAGTATTTTATCATAACTTACTCAAGTACAACTCTACTTGAACTCTAATGCAAGTGCTTTTATCTGAGTGATTAAGTCTTCATCGTCATCAAAGATTACCTCATGAAATCTTGAGTTCATAATCTAGTAATAGTTACTGTTTGCAAATAGGAAGCCAGACTCTTGATGTTAATAATAGCCATGCGACAACTGCTGGGTGACCTGTCAGCATCAATTAATCATTAATAATTAAATCATCTTTCATTTATTCAGGCTAACTCTTCACTGGATGAGTTCATGCACATTGTGAAGTGTCAGGGCAAGAATGTGCGAGTAATGTTGTCACCCAGTCCGTCGTACAATGGACCTATAGATGAGTTAGTTCTTTCACTGTCATTAATGTCTAATTTCTCCTAACATATCAATACATTTTAAGGTGGACAGGTATTTATTCATCAACTTGGTGATCTTGTGTTGATAAAATTATTGCAGTTAATTCTCCAAACTAACATTGAGAGAAAAATATGCATTTGGTGGAGAGAATGTACTGTAGTTGGAGACTGAAAAGGATCAAACAATCAGTTTAACGTAATTTCATACAATCCATGTAGTGCCAAGTTTTAAAGTCATCCAAAACATGATGATCGTTTGAAAAGTTCTTGTGATGGTTCCAAACCAGGGTCATCTGCAGCTGCCCAACTAAACCTTTATAGAGGTAAACTAAGACTTGCTCAGGGCAAGCAAAATAGTAACTGCTAGTCTAAAGGGCAAGCTTAAATTCAGTACAGTCAACTCTGTTGTGAGCAGACACCCACAGGAATCTGAAAAAGTGTCTGTTAGTAGAAGTATCTGCTTATGAGAATTATTCCCAATAGAAAAAAGGTAAAAATGTATAAAGGGGAATTGAAAACAGTGTGAGTAAGTAGAACTGTCCGCTTATGAGAGTGCCTGTTAGCGGAGAGTTAACTGGTTTTTATTCCAAGCCCTGTTGACTACCTATTCTAATACCTGCAGTAATTGTGTACAATCATTTCTGTAATCATTAATGCTGAATTTGACAATGATGAGTTGTTGTGTTGTTCTGTGACAGACCACCTCGATACATGGGAGAAGGTTTTAATGTTCTTCAGACAGCTGACTGCAAAATCACATATTATCAAGATGAACCAGGTTTGTTAACACTTCCAGTTAAGTTACCTTTAATGTTTTGCTCAACAAGGGGGGTAAATAACAGATTTTTCCCATGATTAAATGATTGAAAAAGAGTTGTAAGTAGAAATTTTAGCTAGTCAAGTAGCTGCAATATATTGGACTTAAGCTATATAGCATTCTTCTTGACCTTTTTAGTTGTTACACTGAAATCCAAAATTTTGGAAATATTGTAGCCTGTGTACACCCCCCTGGCTGTACATTGTTAGCAATGTACAGTTACATATATTGTTAGCACCAGTGAATAAAACCAGAACCAGGTGATGATAATCTGTTCTGGGTTTTGTTTCATTTTTACTGGTAATCTTACTATAAATTGATAAAAACACAGAACTAGTACAAGCTATTGATGTAATGATGCTGTAAGTAAAGAGAATTTACATTTTGGTGATCGAAGTACGCAAGTTGTTTTTTTGTGTGTTTGCAGAATTTACTACTAAAAAACATGTCCTCTGTATTTCTATCAAGCTATTGAAACACTTGAGAGAGAACTCGAAGAAAAACTTGGAAACCATTTGCCTGCAGTTGATGCTCTCAAACTTGGATTTATTTAATATATATTTTTTAATATGACAGGTTTTGCTCCGGAAGTTAAAGCTGAGAATGAAGAAGAATTACCTGACAGTGATCCTCACTGGGGAATTGATGTTGTTTTCCTGAAGAATACCACACTATGTTATGGGCCGTGGGTGGACAGACAGAGGTAAACACAACAGCAGAACAGTTTGATTTTCTTCTCTTCTCTTGGTTAATGCTATTTTGTTTTTTAATGGCTTGGAACAATGCAGGTATATCAGAAATCCTTTGGTTAATCTCTGCCTCTCCAAGGGCAATAGACATGTGCAAAACAGTTGTATTTTAATAATTTTTTTCTTTCTTCCTGGTTATTTTGTTTGGTAATTTCAGTGGGTTGGTAATGTTGCACCAACTTAACACTCAGTAATATTACAGAGCAAGTTAGGATGCTGAAAGCTCAGCAGGTTATTTCTGTGTTCAATAATTAGCAGTTAGCTGTAAAAATTATGTGTGTGTAGACACACATTCTTCTATTGTGATATGAGGTGGCATGTGTACATCCTAGAATTCCCAGGATCGATATTGCTTCACTTGCTCAGGTACCAGTTGAAATCCTGGCCATTTCACCAAAGGAAAATTACACGTTGGAAATCAGGGTTACCAAGAATGATGTTGTGAAGGCGCGATGGCCTCTTGGTTTCGTTCACCTCTGAATCGAACGGTCTGGGTTTCAAGCCCTGGCTGGGCTTATTAGTTTGGGCTTTGTTGTGCAAGAGTCTTTACTCTCACAGTGTCTCTCTGCATCTATGAGTATAAATGAACAATGGCTAGTTTAGTACTGGAGGGGGTAATCCTGCGATGGATTAGGATCCCTTCCAGGGGGGAGTAGAAATACTCCTAGTTGCTTCATGCTGCTGAGATAAGCTCCAGTCTGATTGGCCTAACTGGGACTCTTGGCTCCTATAGAGACTTTAGCGTACCTTAATAAAGGTTGATGTAACCATGATTGTCGGCAAAACTCCTTTTCTTACTTTGTCTGTTAAATGTCTATACATAGCTCTTCATTGTCAAACTTAATATTTTAAGGTATTAACTAAATCCGTGTGCTTTGTATTACTATCAACAGAGATGCCCTACAGAAGTTTTTCTACCCTTTTGATTATCAAGAGATTCCGACCACTAAACCTCTTGTCCCAGGCCAAAGGCGGGTCCACACTGGAATAGACGTCAAATTCGACTTTGAGTGTGACTCTACATTGGATATATTATTCTCTAAGAACAGGGTATGTTACTCTGAGCTACTGAGGGTTTGTACTTTCGTTACTGCCACATTTCGCTTAACATTGTGGTAACCAGCTCGAAAGCCGATGGCTGTGTTGAAGATCAAAACGAAATTGAGTTTAAAATGATTTCAACCTAGTTTGATTCTCAATTTCCTTTGTCTTCTACATGTAACTCTAATTGTTCATGATCCGTGAATAATTACGGTTAAGAGACAAAGGAATTTCGTTTTGACCTGACTTTCATTTTGACCTCCGACAGATACGGAACTCTGGTGACCACGTACATATCTTTTTAGTCTTTTCCTAGCCATATGTTGCAAATATTAGCGTGCTGCAGTAAAGAACTGAGTTGACATAAAGAGTTGAGTTCTTATGATTTGAGATATGTTATCCTTAATTTAAGAGACTATTTTCAAACTTTGTGCAAGACTTCTTTGTTTTTCTCATACAACAAGGAAACTTCAAACATAAACATGTCCAGGACTTGTTCATGAGCTATGTATTATTAAGATCTTGTTGTCGTTTTCTTATTTCATTTTTTAAACAGGTCACCAAAGCTGTTCATCTGTGCGTGGGGTCTGGGTCCCATGTGCGAGTTTACCAGCCGTGGACTGTGAATGAGTATGGTTACACCACGTCCGTTGTGGCTAAATTATTCCAAGTTGAAGCCACAACCAGCTTGGCTTACAGACAGCTCATCGAAGCAGAAGTCTTGGATGTTAGTTATTTTCCTGATGCTTTGCAGTAAAATTTGCCATGGTGTTAACCACTTAAAATTTACTCAAGTTATTAGTTGGCATGCATATATTTCTGACCATCGTTTGGTTAAAGAAAGAAAGTATGTCTGTAAAGTAAAACCCACGTGTATGGAATTTGCGTGCCTTTGATTGGCCGAGATGCTTGGTAAACCAATTGAAAGCTGTCAACTTGTTCTCACTACTTTTAAGAGTTACAAGCCACGGGCAATTCAGAATGTTTCCCTGACCCAGGGCTGGGCTCAAGAATCGCCTGGGTGCCACACACAGGCGACTGCCTTTTGCCAAAAACCAAACCAAAAAAGTGTCTACCAAGAGAGGTACCCATTTATGGGAGGTTAAAGATGCAGTGTTCGTGAGAAGGGCGTGATCACAGGCTACTGGGATCAAGACAAGTTTCCGCTTATAGGTTTTCCGTGCCTTAAGGGAAATTCCCGCTATTGTAGGTTCGAGTCTGTGTTGATTAGAATCGATTTTCGATTTGCTTGTTTAATGAAGTGTTGAAAATTTATTTTTCTTTCAGTTGGCTTTTCACATGTCTTTTCCGCGCATCTGGAATCAAACACAACACTGGTCATGTGACATCACTCTCTTGAAAGTCACGTGGAGTTTCATCTTTGCACACAAGTTCTTTTTCCAAGGTGAGACTAAAACACACACTAAAATTAACATCTAGCTTCTTATTAAGTGAGCTGATATAGATTGAACTAAGAACATCTTGCTAGGCATGTAACGTCTGTTACTGTAGTTCCAGGCCGTTTTGTCAGTACCACTACACTGGTATTCTTCTAGGATGGGACGGTAGTTCATGGCAGGATATGATATCCCGCCATCCCCACCCAACAATTTGCTAGTTTCTGTTATACGTCGAGCTGTAGAGAGGTACAATCACAATCTGAGGACGAAACGAAACACGATGAGAAGAGACAAGAGGAGGCTATGGCAGGCCAAAATAACTGAAGATCTGCTAGGGAATTTCAGCAAGTATGACCTGCTAAGATTGATGGTAATTTTGCCCTTTTTTCTAGAAATGGTTGAAGACTGGACCGTGAACTACAAGCCCGATCTGCTGACATTTGTGCCTTATGAATGGTCGTTTAACATTATACTGCGGGACTTTGAGATGGTGTGGTTAGGAAATCAGCATAACTGGATTGAGAGTACCTCAAATAAACAAGAAAATGGTGCGTTGGATTTGCGTGTTTTTTAACGAACGTTCTGTCCTCAAAATGTGCTGTTACTGTTCTTCAAACAACGTCGTTTAGACTCTGGATGCTGTCACTTTGTTCTAGAATCTGAGAGCAACTGACACTGCTTTGGAAGAATGCTTCGTTGTTGATTCTTTCCTTCAAAGTGGCAATTAAGAAAAATAGTCCAACATTGGTTGGCTTTGGAGGCGTGATTTAATGTATTTTGTTTCATGGATGTCATTATTAGAGGCATTGTTAGAGGCCACGTGGTCAAGTGGTCGGCCCGTCAGACTCGCAATCCAGAGGCGCCGGGCTCGAGTTCTGCTCTGATCGCTACCTAGGTTTTTTTGTTTCTCGGTAGCCCAGAGTTCAAATCCTCGGCCACGCTTGTAAATGTCTTACTAGTTTGCCTCCGGCCAGTTGGAGTTCTTAACAATGCTATCTTCAAATGGAATTTTTTTTTCAGCCCCACTAGCCTTTGTGCTATAAATACTACCGAGGGCAAGTTAAGGGTATTTTACATTTTAATTTTTTCGTTTCAGCTGAGCTTGCTTTCTGTGGCGAGGTGTTCGACTTGACTTTTGTTCTTCAGTACTTCCGGTTCATACCGGAAATCGAGGAAATCAAGTTCTTTCTGCAGGTTGGTTATGATGTTTGTTTTGTTTACCAAATACTTGGTAACCTAGGTTACTGTTTATATCGGTTTGTTATTTTTGATTGCCTTCGCTAGCAGTTATTTGAGGTTTTAGTCAAGCATCTCCACAATGTCCACCTTGGGGACAGAGGAACACGGCCGTTGTATGAAGGTGGCCGTTATGAGGATGTATGTGTGCAACATGACACCTATTTTCTTTTGTGGAGTGCAGCATTTCTTTCTTGAAAAATGCTCATGTTAGCATTTAAATTGTACGTAACACAATTAATCAGTGGCCGTTGTAGCGATGTGGTCGTAAGTGGAGGTTTGACTGTAATTCTGTGTTTCATACAAGGATTTTTTTGTACTGTTTTCGCTTCCAGGCGGAGAAGTTGGTCGCCAGAATGTTTGTTCCAGAATCCAACACGCTCAGGCGCAGCCTCATGTCGCTCGCTCGCACCAATGAGAAGAAAAAAGACCAAGGTTTAAGATCGCGCTCATCAACCACCACGGGGAACATAGACGAGGCAGTGGAAAGTGCTGACGAACAGCCTGTCACGAGCACCTCTGAGGGAACCATTAGCGGAGGATGGAGGCGGCATACAGACGAGAGTCTAGGTTAGACGGATATTTAATTTCTTACAGGCCTTTTCAATTGAGTGCCTTGAAACCAGAACCGAGGCAAATACAATGGCCAATCACTGCGAACCTTTACAACGCAGCGACCCAATAAGAACTCGGAGCAATTTCCTGTAGCCGGCGCCAAACGCGGGAAATCGCACGTGTACCAAGTTGCGATTGGTTTCGGTTTTGCATCTGATTGGTTTAGTCAGTGGCGCATTGTTTTTAAACAATCACAAAGCGTTGTGAAAGTTGAAGAAATAGAATGTCTGAAAGAAGATAATTTTCAGTTCAGTACGACTTGGTGTCAAACTTTTGGCCGGCAAGCTGCATATTAAAAATCCTGGACAAAAAAGCAGTCTAGGTGGATACTGCTGCGTCGACCATTCAGAATAGAATATTTGACTTAGTTAAACGAAAGGACTTAAACAGTAACCAGTAACTAGGTGGTATAAACATAACTCAATTTTACAACTGGAGTTCATTGTTATATTTTCTTTCACATTAGGATGGGTGGATGTAATGTCCGTTCCTATCCTGGGGCTGTCCCTGGGGTACATGTATCACCCACTGTATCCTAGCCCTAAGTTCGAAGTGCCCCGTGGTTATCCCCTACCTAGCGACCCCACTCAGTGGGAACCTGACGTCATCAGTTTGGAGCTCGAGGCAGGACCTGCAGCATTAAGAATGTTTGGTTCATTATTGGCGATGTTGGCGGCTATCAAGGTTTGATGTCAAAGTTTAATAATCGTTACTCGTTTCGCTTGTTTAGCTAGCGCGACCTTTTCTCTCCAAGGAACCTCATTCAATCTCCGCGAAAACAATTGCTATAGCGTTTTGGAAAATACTTAAGAAGTCCTTGCAGTTTGGAAACGACCAAAACCAGGGGTAGCGCAAATCCTTTGTGGAGCCTAAAACTGGAGAGGAAAATTCGC
>OMLO01003261.1_pt1 | contig 13369 bp, 8 predicted proteins | sample 1674811 | NCBI WGS metagenome assembly OMLO01 (sample SAMN06265003, study PRJEB25207) | coral metagenome | isolation source: Coral host | place: Mexico:La Bocana,Puerto Morelos, Mexico | collected 2008-11-13
GAACACTATGCGCTGATAGTGTCTCTCCGCGGATGAACACTATCGCGTCACGTGATCAATTTAAACCAATTAGAATCCGAGAAAATTTAGTGGTGAACTATAATTAAACAATAGAGTGTTTCCGTTGAGGAATTATCGGCTGATAGTTGCCTCGCGGAAATTTGATGTTCTTAAAACAAGTATTTGAAGAAGCTTCGAGGGCAAATATGCTAGTTTTATGAACATCAAATTTCCAAGGGGCAACTATCAGACCGGTAGTTCCGAGACATAAACAGTCTATTGTCTTTATTGTTCAACACTAAATTTTCTTCCTCGCGCCAGTTCAAAAATTATATCGAATTATTTTCAACTTTTTAAGATCAAAGTCGTGACAGCCAAATATAAAATTTGAAAAAGAAAACTTTTAAAAACCCACTTAATACCATTACAATTGTTTATTTTCGATATGCCCGCTTGTTTACAGCAAAATTTTCACGGACAAGTACTATCCATCCGGGTATTTTCGGCGGACGAACACTATTTAAACAATAGAGTGTTTCTGTCGAGGAACTACGAGGAACTACTAGATAGTGGGTTACGCTACCCACTATCCTTTCTGTGATAGATAGTGAGTAGCGTAGCAGTGTGCCATTGTTAACAAAATTACGGCCGATGTTTTGATGTTTTGCAGTGTTTATGAAAAGGATTAAGATGAAGCTTTGAACGGCTAGTAGACTTATACTAAAACAATTATTATCATTCGCTCTCGATTTCTATGCGTGATAGAAATATCGAGCTCATAATCTAATTGTTTAATAGAAACACGGTCTTAAACCAATCAGCACGCGTATTTGCTTTGGGTTATTTTCTAATTAGCAAATAGATTCCATGTTACCGTGCGTCTGTTCACTAATAGATCACAGATGACGTCAAAATATGGTAATAACATCAGTGACACACTCAGTTATCGCCTCGTGTGCCACTTTTTTGTTATTACCACATTTTACGGTAAAATGGAATCTATTTGTTTTATATAATAAAGAAACTACTACAGCTTTTTTATTTCAAAATCTCAATTACTCGAAAGCCGGTCTTTGCCCACTTTGGCAAACACGAAAAAAAAAGCCTTTTGACATAATTGTTCTCTATACAAAATGAAGCAATCGGGACAGAAAACATTTTAAAAAAGGAGCTTTTTGAAAACTATGACCTTCCTAAAATGACGTGATTTCCCTGCTTGAGTACTTTCAGACAAATCCAAAATGACCAGTTATTAATGCGTTTTCAAATACGATTTCCAGTTGGTACTGCGCAGTCTCAGCACCCTAATGTTTATAAATATTATAAGTTCTCACTTGATGGAATGCCGAGCGATGCTCGTTACGAACCACATACCTAATCTTGGAGGCCTTTCAAATTCGTTTTCCAACAGCCTTATTAGTTTTTACAGATGCGAAGTTGTTTCATCATAAGTGATATTAGGAAGAACGAAGTATAAAGCTTGGACGGCTGCCCATCCATAATGGCAGTTGTTTTGAAACTTTGAATTTACTTCATGTAAGTAGTTGCGAAATGTTTACGATTTGTGATGCCTTAGATAAACTAAATCAAAAACTCTCGAGAACGCGCAGTATGAACTGGAAATAATCTTTAAATTCCTTCGGCGTGTGCTATGGTGCTACGGTGGCCCACTTACAAACTTTATATTCCTCATACAAACTTTATTTTTCCCATACAAACATAATGTTTCTCATACAAACTTATTATTTCCCATAGAAACATAATATTTTTCATATAAACTTTGTATCGAAAGGCCAACTTTATATGTTTCACACAAACAATATATTTCTCTTGAAAACTTTGTAACAAAATGTGAACTTTATGCTTTTTATCTCTAACAAGCTTTGTATTCCTCAAATTAACTTCGAAAAGCAAACTTTGTATTCCTCCTCATGCAAATAATTTTTTTTATTTTTATACAAACTTTATATTTTCCATACAAACTTAGAATCGAAAGGTAAACTTTATATTTCTCATACATGATATGACGTATGAAATATGAAATATGAAATATGAAAAAGGTTCACCCTGAGGAAAAAATGCCCTAAAAATATGTCAAGTGTCTCTCAATTGGCAGGACAATTTTTTGTGATCAAATATTCTATTGAGGGGATCTTTCGCAATATTTAATTCAGTTTCTCCCCTCTTTTCTCAATAGGCTTGATATTGATAGCTGCATCAATTGTCTGTTTTGTACATTTTAATTTTTACAGGTTATTATAAACTGAAAGCTTTTGGCTTCTCTATTCATGGTGCTATAGATGGGTAAAGCCGAAAAATTATAGGTTGAAAGTTACAACATCAAACAACCTACCATCAGTTCCAGAAAGATACTATGTAGACTGTATGAAAGAAAATGATGGCTGTCCTGTTTTGTTTCGTGCAGACTGTGGAACAGAAATTGGCATTATGTGTTTTTTTTTCTTCAGTAAGATGGGGATCCTTATGCAGTGACAGGGCACATAGATACGTGTCTTCACCAAACAAAAAAGAATTGAAAATTGGTGGTCTTTTTTCAGAAGTGGGATCTCTTCTTGGCGAATTGATTTTTTAAATCAAATGTGTAGCTTTGGTTTACTTGATTTAGGAGATGAACTGGAAGTGCAACTGTTTCAGTGGAGTCCTTCAGGAGCATCATCTTGATGATACTGTCAAGATCCTCGAGAATACTCACCGTATTCGGTAGTGTAGCAGCTCTCGTAAGCTTGTAATTCTATTTGTCATCATTGCAGCAGCTGTTATTGTCTTGGAGCTAGGGATTATTGTTTCTGTTGTTCGTTCTATTGTCCTCTCAAAGGGTTTCAAGCCATTCATGTGACTCGTTACGAGACCTGCACCATGACCCCCGTATTCGTCCATCACGGCATGGTACAGTCCAAAGCATTCCAAAGGTTCTTTATCATTGGCCAGATAACACTGGTGGAACGGAATGGAAATGTCCTCTTCCAGCATAGAGGCTAATTACACAGGTTGCATCAGCTATTGGTAAAGAAGATGGGACCTACACATTCATCAGCGTTCTTCATGTAATATGATGCAACTTGGCAATATTCAGATGCCGAACTCATTAAGTGGTGCTTTTGAACTTTATTGAGGCTTCTTCATGGCAAGTGTAATAATCACTTTAGTACTGGGATCTGTTACTTACGTGTTTTTTTGTGATATCAGAAATGTTCAACTAAAAAAAAAAACTAAAAACTGGGATACTACAAATGACAGTGTGTGTGATGGCTTTATAGCTGTCTGATTGCAGATGTTTTACTGGAAAGTCACAGGGGGATGTGACTTCTTATTTGATCCTCGGAATTTGCACAGCAACATAGCAATGCTCTATTTAATAAGTCATGGCAAGAATGTTAAATTCAATAACAATATCACTGAATTCACTTTTTAACAACTGCAAAGTAACCACTAGAAATGAAGTACATCCATGAAAACAGGGCAATCTATGGTTTTTAAAAAGTTGATTTCTTCATCGGCATAACATATATCACAAAATAATGTAACTCAGAGTAAAATGTTACTCTGTGATGTATACTAATAATTATGAAAAATATGAAGAAAACAACCTGGACACTGGAGACCATTTGTTTGTGTAACAAGATTTGTGAAACATACCTAAGTTTTTAAAAGGTGGATAGCAAAATCAACTTGAAAGCATTTTTTTTATCCACTATGTGAACAATCAGTATTGAAACCTAACCTTTATTAAAATTGTAATTTCAAGATAAGAAATAATAAAACCTATAAAGTTTGCTAGTCGATTATCGATATAAACTTTGTATGAGATTTTAAAATTCCCTAGTCGATAGTTGACTTTCAATAGAACGTTTGTGAGAGAAATGTAAAGTTTGTTCTTTGATAAAAAAGTTTGTATGAGGAATATAAAGTTTGTTTGAGGAATATAAATTTTGTATGGGGAATATAAATTTTGTATGGGGAATATAAAGTTTGTATGAGGAATATAAAGTTTGTATGTGCGGTGACCTTTTTGTTCCACCCACCTACATACATGTCGATACATGGCTTTAACGAACTTTATACAGAAATTGATGGACGTACCACAAGATTTAGACAAACCTGTTTTGTACAGCCGCAAAATTTTCCAAATACAAATCGAACGTGACGTAGAAGGACCGCTTAATTATTATTTATCTATCGACTAAAAATCTCTCCACTAATATCCGTTTCATCTATCTGCCACAATCCAGATAAAGCACTAGACAAAGCCTGGAAACAACAAGCCGCAAACCTGTAAATGAAATAGACTTTCATTAGTTTTAGAACACACTGACGAATATTGAATACACCTATCATTGGCCAATTTCGGCAATTCAAAAATATCATAACTCCTCACGGTAAAATCTGCATAGCTATGTTTTGTTAATCATGTCTTTCAGACTTGTGGTGAAATTAATGATCACTGAAAAACCGGCCCAATTATTTTTAAATAATGGTCCAAACCAACACATTTGAATCATTTCAACAATAACTGAAGCCTGAATTGCGATAAGTTAGAAAGGCAAAATCATGCACGTTCTCTGTTAACAATTCTCACCAGAAAAGCGTATGTTACAAATCAGTTAGCCTTCTAAGGCCCCGTCCACGCTGGCGAAATTTCGAGATGGCGTTTGTAATCGGAAAACGCGCTCACCAAATGTTTTCAGTCAACACCACGCATTATGGATTTGTTTTTGAGAAAAACTTGGGAAAGAACATCGACTGATTATCGTTTCGTTTTCATGACGGATTAGTGTGGACGTTAAGTCTAAGCCTATAGAAATAAAAGCTGCGTTTTCACATTTCTTCGGTGTAGGATGTAAGGGGCGTAACTACATAAACGCTGCCCTTTTATCGTTTACAAAGCCTGTCAAATGTCTTGATTACATCTTGCACCCTTTGCGAGACGCAAAAGTTTGCCGGCGAGATTTTTCAGTTACTGGTCGAAACTGAAATAGCTCAAAACAGCGTTCTACGGGGGCCCTGAAAATGAGAGGCTTATACTTGATATGGACTATGACTCTGCTTGTGGTTAATTGATTTTTTAAGAAATTAATGGCACGGAAAAAACAGCAGAGGGAAATATTTTTAGTTTTTTCATATCTTAAATAAGTGAAAAATACCTGTGAAGGGCCTCTTCCTGCTCTCACCAAAACTGGACAGAACTAGAAACCATCTTAGATTCCAATTTGAATTCCCGAACGTTCAGAAGCCAATTTTTTACTTAACACTTAGGTTATTGCACAGTTGGTCTTGACATCGTTTATTTTCCCTTTCCCCTCCCCTCCCTTATGTCAACTTTCTTGTCACTATTTGCAGTCGGTAGCACTAATTGGTTTTGGTGGAGTATGCAAACGTCAGTTTGACGGAGGTAATCTATCATTTGCTACATTCACCTGCCCTGTCTCTTTGACAAACACTGACATCGCCTTCTTTGAAAATTAGGTCTCAATCGTGAGACTTCGGTTTAAAGTAAATCAAATATTTTCTTTAGCTTTGGTTGTAAAATTAGTTTGCATTCGTCGTTATCTTGAGTTTTGAACTTAGCTATGATTCCAGTGTTACCTCATTTCCTTGCCTTTCGATCACAAGTTGTTTGCATACATTAGTTTTGCCGGACGTGAATGAATAATTGTTGAATAAAATTGACATTGGAAACCCACCTCTTGAGACAGCTCTTTTTTTCTCATTTAAGCGAAGATTCTTTCAAACCGCTAATAAATAACACAATTACTTTGACATAAAGAAAATGAACATAAGGCTTTGCGAGTTATAATCCCGCAGGGACTGCGAGCAATCCTATTCGATCATCGGAAATAAGGCTAAACGAAAACTTGCCAAATGGGTGTTTTAATTTTATTAAACCCAACGCATAACAATCAGTTTTCGGTAAATGTTTGCGCTACAGAATTAAATTTCTAAAAACATCAATACGCCACAAGACCGCTAGTGAGATACTAAACTGGAGCACGATGTAAAGACAAAGCACCAAATTTTCTTTGCTAACTTTAAGGAAATGTGTCGAAATCAGAAGAGGGAATCGAGGATTTTAAACTTGTGACTTTATGTATTTGAAATAATCCTTCGAGAGTCTATAGATATCTACTAAAGAAAAAGAGAGTTGTACAGGGAACAAAGTGGAACAAGAGTTCTATCATAGATATATTTTCAAAACGAACAAAGTAATTAGCTGGAATTGTGAAAACTTAACTTTGGGAAAATTACAACATGTCCAAAAATTTTTAGAGAATCCATCATTATTTAGAGATCAAAGATTGATGACAGATTAATTTTTATCGACTACATCGACCCTACAGGCTTTCAATTTGCACAGCAGTGCTAATTGAATAATTCTGCCTTTTCAATTGTGTTTTAAAAATTTGCTCTGTCGGCAACTGAAAGCTAAAATTAAAGAAGACTATTGTTCAAAAAGTGACTGAAATTAAAATCGCCTGGGGATACGTTTTTCCGACGTTTTGTGCACAAAGCGTGACTCCCTTACTTTGCCTTGTTATAGAATCGAAAAGTGGTTTCTTAATTAATAGACCAAGAAAGTGCTTGTATTTAGCATTTGTAATTTACTGAAACTACAAAGGCCAAGACCTCTAAAGAAAACAGCAAAGTGCTTTTAATAGTTTTACTCAAAAACCTTCAAAACGCTTGGAGGAATAAGTCATTTGCTCTGCGCCTCTTTAAGAGGGCCAGATTTCGCGTGAGCGTATCCTGCTCTTCGCCTCAAGGTAATGTTTGATCATGCCATTCTTTAGCCTTTGTTGGCGATGCCATACTGCTAGCGAGTTTGATAATTTTCGCTGGTCAAGTGCCAAATGAAAAGGGTTTTTTTTAGTATTGGACTGACAGTTACCCGTATTTGCGAACGGTGATTCGTCCGCCAGTGTTTATCTTCACTAAACAATCACCGGAACAACTAACTGACCAACAATAATAAATTGATCGTAATCAATTTCTTCCTCTCGCCAGATCATATAGATTTAAGCTGCAACAGAAAATTGGGAAGTTGAAGCTGAAAAGCCCAGGTATTCTGCGGTCAGAAGAGCATGGAACTTCCTAATCCACACGAATGCAATTGCAAGAGGAGAAACACTTTCATTGAATAACTTTCTGCCCATCTTTATCAGAGAGTCAAACTGTGGCAAACAACGAACACTTTTGCAGTTTTTGGACAATTTAACGACGAATCTTCCGATATCTGTAGGGAGGAATTTAAAATGCCGAAAAGATAAGTATCGAAAATCAAGACTTTCTAAAAGAACTTAAAGCCTGCTGGTACAACGCTTTTGTATTTATGCGGGAAGGATTTTTTTCCTGTTGTTTCCACGAGTTAGCAACAAATTCTAGCTTATGCGTTAGGCTTTTATTGCAAAAAGACCCCAGAACTGACTTAATCAGTGATCGAAGCATTTGACTACTTTTCGGAATATTAGGTTTGGTTGACTTGCCTAGAGCATTCATTACATAAAACACCAAACGCTCATTTCGGAATCTTCGCAAGCCCTCGTTAATTTTCCGCTCAACCGACGATCCGCAATGAATTTCTCCGAGTCGAATGTTTCGGCAACATCAGATATGACGTCACTGGGTTCAGGCTTAAAGTACATCAGTGTGTCAGTATATGTTGTCATAATTATCATGGCACTAATTGGAAATCTTTTAGCTTGCTTCGCATTTATTGTGAGTGGAATCGTCCGCATGTCACCAACCAACCACTTTATCGTTTCATTAGCTCTGAGCGATTTGCTAACTGCTTGTTTTTCGATGCCTTTCGACCTGGAGCAACTCTTAACTAATCAAACTTGGACCCACGGCGAAGCACTCTGTCAGATATGGACATCAACGTATCTCATCACCGTGCCCACATCTATTTGGAGCCTGTTGGCCGTCAGCGTGGACCGTTATAAGAGCCTTAAGGATCCGCTAAATCGGTTTCGCCGAACTCCGTTTATGACCCGTAGGCGAGCAGGCCTGGTAATTTTATCTCTGTGGATCTATTCAGGGATATTTGCTCTTATGCCTGTTATGGGTTGGAAGCGGTTGCCTCGCAGCGTAGAGAACAATCGTTGCGAGTTCAACATAACTACAGTGTACTCTTTGCTAAGCTCAACAGTGAACTTCGTCTTGCCCACGCTATTCATGTGTGCATTATATTGGAGAATTTACAAAATAGCTAGTGGTATGACCAAAGGGGAAGCATTGAATCCCGGTGAAAATTCATCCCACGCTGGACAAAATTCCGTTAAGAGCCTCAAAAAGAGAATCAAAACAACCAAGAACATCTTGTTTGTAGCGTGCGCTTTCTTCTTTTGTTGGATGCCACACACGATCTTTAGCATGGTTATCACGGTCATGTACATGACAAAGTGTATTTCGTGTTTTTATTCCATCCCCGGAGAGCTTCCCATAATACTACTGATGTTAGGATACTTAAGCTCTGCTTTGAACCCGTATTTGTATGCGCTGAGGAACAAGAAGTTTAGAAACGCCTTTTCGACTGTTGTTCCCTGCCTGAGACGCAAGTTTGTCCAGCGGCATCCTTCTTCCGGTACATCCGGGAATCGACAAACCAGTAGCTTGCTGCGTAATCAAAGTAGACAGAGCACAGCCACACGAACTACAACGTTATAAACTGGGCTCCCTGTGCTCACCATGAAGTTTCGCGGCTACTGGCAAAATTGTGAAGCACTACAGCTTTCTTTATAGATGATAGACTATGGCTAAATGATATAATTAGTCGTATAAATGAAGATGCATGTACGCTGGGTCAATAGCATCACCAATAGGCCAGTTCCACTGGTTTTATCAGTCGATGTGAAGGAATGTCGACGTCATAACTGTAAATACAATGATCGATTACGCATGAACTATCCAAATATCTTTAACTGCTCATCAGAAAATAGTTGTACAAAATAACCCCAGAAAAACATGCACTTGAAATAGGAACGACCTGAAAACTCCAAACTAAAACCAAGGAACGATACTAAGGCCGGAAACAAACTAAAATGATCAATGTCTTCTACAACTTATCAAACTTGTTACACCATGAGAGAATAAGCGACCGGAACGAGCTGTCTGTAAAAAGCTTTTGTAAACCAACTTGACAACCCCGTTAGGCGTAAGTCCAAATTCCAAGGAAACGTTTTTGCTTTTATTTTCGACAATTCCCGCGTTTATTGGTACAAACAATAAACATTTTTACAGTATATAAGTTATATAGATATATAAAGCTATATATGCACAGTTTAGGAAGTCCTTATATCTTAAGTAAGAGGGGAATTGTGTGAATTCCATCGCCTCTATAACTTAATATGCCGTGGAGCGTTACAAAAGAGAATCAAAATTAACATGAAAACAGCAAGTAATCCAGAAAGCAACGCCTTTAATAGATCTAGAGCATCTAATATTCGCTTTACATTCGTCAGCATTACGTCAACAAGTGAAGCATGATAACTCGATAGCCAAAGAAAAAAAGTCACGTTAAGGTCATAAATATGAAAAATACTAATTATGTCCGTAAAAGTATATAGGCATTTTAATTATCGTGAATGGATCCATAGTTACAAGCAACAAAACAAAACCTGATATCGGCCGAGAGCGGGCACTTTGTCCAAAAAAATATTCCCGTTGGGTTATGTTAAAGCAATATCGCCGATTGTGACTTTATGAAAAGCTTTGTTTTATCGTATTTGCGAGAGAAAACCTTCACCATAACTTAAGTTTGTATTTATAGTGTCACGAAAGCTATTAAACAGGTCAAACTTTGGCAACAAGCAGTTATACGAAAGCGTATTGTTCGCGAATGTTAACTGCTGAAGAATTTGTTTAATGGATGCTATATTGATAAAAGAATATACTGAACTAAGCAATATCAGTCACAGCTTGCGTGGACCTATTTTGCATGGGAGAGTTCTAAACTGTCCGAAAAGGGAATTTTCATTGCAGTTTTGAGTGGTTCAAGAAATAGAAGAGTGTTTGAAACTCTACGTTAAACTAAATACGGAGAATTATCGAAATGGAAGTGATAAAACAGAGTCTTATGTTGTTACCAGGGAAGAACATTTAACATTTAATTTAGTCACTTAAATTGATATTGTTTTCGGAAAGCCGCGGGCAATAAATGACTTCTATTTATCGACTTCTTAAAAGTATAAATTTATGAATTTATGTCTGAAATGAAATGAGAGTGAAAACAGTTGGTGCGAAATTTATTTTCAAATCACACGGGAACTTGGACACTCTTACAACGCACGCAAGGAAAACATAATCGGAAATCGTAAACTTTATACTGTCCATTCCGCTAAGAACAAAGGGTCTCTTAAGTGTCAATCATCTACATAGTTAAGGGTGCGTTCCTCTTTGATATACCATCCGAGTGCGATTGATTGTCTTGGTAGAAGCAAGTTTAGGCGCCCTCGCACGAACACAACAACAGAATGAGTGCCATGAACACTAACGCCTCGACAGAAGATGGTTCTAACATAACGCAAGCAAATAGTGGATTTCAAGGATATTTGTTCTTTTCTCCGGCGTTCAACGCCTTCATACTAAGTTCTCTAATTGGGATCATCGTGGCTGCCATCATAGGTAATACACTGGTTTGTGTTGCAACAAGCCTGAACCCAAATCTACGCAAGGCTACCACAAGTCTGTTTATTCTTTCGTTAGCGGTTTCTGACCTAGTGACGGCGATCTTAGCGATTCCATTCGACGTGTATGTCATTTTGGCAAACGGACTATGGTTCCACGGCCAAGCTGCGTGCACCATTTGGACGACAGCGTACCTGCTCACGATTCCTACTTCAAATCTAACCCTGTTGGTTTTAAGTATCGACCGCTATATGACACTGAGCGAGCCTCTAAATCAGTTTCGCGGCAGACAGGCTATGACTGGACGCCGTATACTCTTTTACATAGCCGCTCTGTGGATCTACACTCTAATGTGCGCTCTGCTACCTCACACGGGATGGAAGATTTGGCGACTTAAACCAACGAACGTCATCGGCGACATATGCATCTTTAACGGTTCACGTCTTTACAACATCTTGGTTACTGTATTGCACTTCATCGTTCCCGGTTTGGCCATGTGCGTAATTTATCTGATGATTTATCACCAAATCCGTCGGCATAGCCGTGCTGTACGACCCATAGATTCACCAGTGAGCCAGGGTACACAAGCAAACCTACTGCTTCAGCGGAATATCAGAGCAGCCAAACGGATCGCGGTGATCGTCAGCGTGTTTCTGTTGTGCTGGGTGCCGTACAGCATCCTCAGTATCATCGGCAATCTGTGCAACAGGTGTTTGGTTAAGATACCCCACGAAGTATTCTATGTGACTCTCATGACGGGTTATCTAAACACTGCCCTCAATCCGGTTCTTTACTCTTTCAACAACAGGAACTTCATGGATTCATACAAAAGGCTGTATCGCGCGATAAGGAGGGCATGTGGAAGGATTGGAAGTCTGAAGTGAGAAGGGCCTTTCTTTCTATCGAGTAATTCGATCGAGGCACCGCTTATCCAGTTTTCTCCGGTTACGTTGTAGAACGATACCTCCACGCTGAGAATTTTCTCGTTTGAAATCATCTCGTGTTCAGGATGAGCATATTTGGTAGAGTCTCTTATTGTCGATGAAGCATATATCCCTACAAAATAACATCGATTAAATATTGGTTTTCGAAAGCCCTGAAAGACAAAACGTACATTCTAAAAACAAACAAACAAAACTTTTGTATTTTTTCCTTTTTTATGGAGAAATCGAGATTGACCTTGCTCAATTGTGTTTTTTTGTAAATTCAAATGAAAAATTCAAATAACCAACATCACTCTTCCTACATGTATACATATTTCTGCTTCCAAAGTAATGCAGAAATTAGAACGGTCGTTATTTCTTTCCGCGAGCGATATATTTTTGCTTGATCGTCTGGAAATTTAAACCTTTTCAGACGTTAGCTGAAAAATAAATCGATTCAATAGTTTAATGCTGTTTATCTTCTCTGATGTTATTGTGTCTTAATAAATAGATCACATCATATTCACTGAATGAACTGAAAGACGAAACGCTTTTGTTTTGGCGATGAATTGGCAAAAAAAAAATCCTTGTGGTCACTCTCACAGTTACATTTTATCATGACAAAACTGTAAAATGACCAGATTGCGTATCTTGAAAAATAGATGTGCAAGTCAATCTGGGTATTGTTTATATAAAAATATTACTTCTTTCAAATAAAAGGACATTTTCTTTGTTCATCGCAATATTGTAAAATCCTAAAACCTGATTAGCCCATCGATGTCATAATTGGCCATCCATTTGTTCTAAATTAATGAGTTCCAATCATTTATTCATTAAGTGACGCAAAGCCAACCATTATTATTATATGGGTTATGGTTTTGAATTTATCGAAATCTTGTTAAAATATGTGAAGACCTCAATGGATGAGTGATTACAGTAAACAGTTTTAAGCCCGGTCCACACCAATCCGTCTAACTAAAACGAAGCTCTTCAAACTGGAGGAAATTAAAGTGTGTATGGCGTACATTTTGAAATAGGGGCTTTTCGAAAGCAATGGCATCACAATATTTTTTAGTTTTGCTCAAACGCAAAACAATTCCTCTGACGCAGTGTGGACGGGCATTAATTGCTGTTTCCTTAGCTCGTGAAATTAGACATTTCGTCTTTGTTTCGCTCAAGACGTCGAGGAAAACAAATAGATTCACCAGCGATCGACTGCTCAAGTACAATATTTTGGCTCAGATGTTTGAAGTTCTAACAATTCTTGGCGAGTCGTACCATTCCTTTTCAAAATTAAAACTAAACACCACTTGCCAAACGCGTATTATACAAATGCCATCAATGCTAATTGATCCATTTTTCTAATGGACTATAGCTAGCTTGCGGCGAGGTTATTCAAACTTTGGACAATTAATCATTTTAAAATTAGTCTGTTGATTAGTTATATTAAAAGATCTTTGCAGTTTTCTCATTGTTTCAGGTTAACCAGTGATTGAAAACTTGTTATCAAAGCAATAGTCTTTCTGTTGGCATAGGGTTCAGAAATGATCAAGATCAGCGTTTTACAATAAATGCTGATAATTTAGTCAGAAAAAGATCGTGACCTTCAGCAAACGTAGTCGCGATCTAAAACTGTTTACTTCTCAGACTATCAATAACATTATTTTTGAGAAGGATTCAATTTTTTTTTTACAACATTACAAATTAAAAGCTTTTCTGGCTGAGTGTTGCGGAATTAGTCAGCATTTGACCATTTGAAAAGGTGATTAAGGAAGAAACAAATGTGTTATTGCACGTCGGTCAAT
>OMLO01003262.1_pt1 | contig 13369 bp, 8 predicted proteins | sample 1674811 | NCBI WGS metagenome assembly OMLO01 (sample SAMN06265003, study PRJEB25207) | coral metagenome | isolation source: Coral host | place: Mexico:La Bocana,Puerto Morelos, Mexico | collected 2008-11-13
GTACCAAGCTGTACCGGTCGAAAGGGGGAAAGATCTGAGCCTATGAAGCAGGTGTATTGCACGAGTCTAGCATAGGATGTATAGCAATACAATACGGATATGATATGATATTGTTATTGACAAGGATAATGATTATGATAATGACACAAATGATGATGTTGGGCAAAATGACTTTGGCACTTCGAATGCCCTTGATCTATCAATATCAAGTGTTTGGACGAGGTCAAAAACGGTGCAGGGGGGCACTGGGGATCAGAATTAGGCCAATTGCATATACTATATTGATTAAAGGTATGTCTCCGTGTATATTGAAAATATCAATTTTGTGAGTACATTTCTAACATTGCGATATATTTCTTATCTCAATGATAGCCCCATGAGTTCAAGATAAAACTTGCACACCAGCCTTTGCACAAGGAACAACGGCTTCTAAATCTACCAAAATCTAACCAGCTTCCGTTTCCTACCCAAATTAGGCACTCAAGAAATCAACTGATGTCGAGAGGATGCCTGGGCAAATTGCACCAAATTCCACTCGTTCGATGTTTTTGGGGCAGATCCATGCATGACAGAAAATGTGACATACCAAAGCTGGAAACCACTGGATTTTTGGGATGGGGCAACGCAGAGAAAATGGGTTGTTTCGATGCTTTCTGAACCTGAAGCTAGCAGAAAAGGCAAGTATTTGAGAGTGGAAAGGAAGCTTTAAAGCTTTCAGAACATCCCACGCCGCACATCGAGTTTTCTTGAAAGACTGAGCTATGCAACGGAGGATTGTTGGGAAAAACTTGTTCAGACTGGAAGCCATTGGATGTGACCAGAGCATACTCTACTTAGATCTCAAATAGCTTGTAGTTGGTTATAGGATAATGGATGGATCATGAATCTCAAGTTGGAAAACATGGAATTTCCTAGTTGAACAAATTCCAGGGAAAATGGAGCGCTTTACAGCTTTCGTGAGCTCTTACAGCAAAAAACCCAAAATAGATAACCAAAGTAGTTGGTGGTTTCAACCCTTCTGAAAAATATTAGTCAAATTGGATCTTTTCCCCAAATAGGGATGAACATAGATTTTTTCTTAAACCACCCAGAAAATCACCATATTTTAACCAGCGACAGTTTTTCCAAAACCATCAATCATTTTTTTTGGGTATCCAGCCGTTATAATTTTCAGGCACAACTTAACGTTAAAAAAACCAACTCTTGGAGCGTAGTTCCCTCCAGCTCCAGCTCCAAGGAACGCCATGACGCCGCAGATCACCTGGGGAGCGGCTTGGAGGAGTTGTTTCAGGTGAGCTTTCCGAGCCAAAAAAAACCAGCCACCAAATGACATTCACCCTGGATTTGACGTTGTTTCATGGGAATTTAAGGTACCCCCCCCCCCCCAAAGCTCCCCCCCCAAAAAAAAAGGCCTTTTTAAGGGACTTTTATCCGTTGGTTTCCCTTAATGAGGCCTTATTAGGGCCTTATTCGAGAATCATTCGCCATAGATCAAAGCTATCAACGCAATACACCATCTTGACGTAACATAAATGGTCTAAGCTCCCATAGCTGTTGGGCCCAAAAACCGCCACGTTGGTGCAGCCGGGTAGATGCTGCGGTATTCGAGCTAATTAGGGCCATGTCATTGACTCCCAGAGATTGGATACATATCCACAAGTTACCCGAGATCTATGGTTGTACACCTACGATATGTCCGTGCTATAGTTCATTGACATGTCACCTGCAATTTAGAAGAGTGATTTCGATGTCCAACCATGTTGTCATTATGGAATGTGGCATTTGTGGTGATTCTCCTTTGGTGAAAACCCATTTTGGGCCATATCATTGGGGGGAAAAACGATGTGCTCATGACCTATGTGATTCAATTGTGACTCTGGTGACGAACGATCAGTGGAAACATGTTTGTTCCAAGAGTGGTGAATTCATTTTGGTTGGGGCAAAAATGGACGAGAAAGGTTTTTTGACCAGTGTGCATGGCGGTGGTGTGGTACCTTTCCATTCGCCATCCTTGCAGATTCGGGAGGTGAAGGAACTTCGTGCCATAGAGTTTTTTGCTGGTGGGTATTCAGGATGGACGCATGCATGTCGTTCATTGACACGAGTTGGTTTACCTATCACAGTGAAATTTGCAATCGACATTGACATTGTTTGTGCTGAAAACTATTGTCAGACACATGGCATAGAAAAGTTGCTACATGGACCTTCTCCAGAGTTGGGTCATGAGGAAGTATTTGAAAAAATCTTTGTGTGTGATGATATCTGCAATCACGCATGGATGCATGTGACGGGAAGTGAGCGGTATGATATCGCAATGATCAGTCCACCATGTCCTCCTTGGTCAAAAGCCGCAAATGAACAAGGTTTGCAATCCAATGATGGCATGCTTACCCTTCACATTTGGAGTAAGTTATCGATCCTGAGGGTGCCAGTTGTGTGCATGGAAATGGTTGCAGCGATGTTGGAACATGAGCATTGGCATGTAGTCAAGATGTACATTCGTTGGTGTGGATATCGTATCATGTGGGTAAAGGATATGCATCTCCAGGAGATTCTTCCGCAGACACGCAATCGAATGTTGCTTATTGCCATTTTAGATGATGAGCCGTTGCATCCACATCGTTGCACTGAGTGGTCACGAGTTGAGGCATATACATTGCAAAGTTATAAGGCTCTCTTTCTTTTGAATGAGACCTGGATGAAGCATGCAATGCCTGATTCCTCAACACTTGACATGTATCTTGATCCTGCATTGCTCCCTGGCATGAGAGGTCATTTTGGGGTTGCCAACAAGAAGTGTAAAAGGGATGTTGAGGCTTATCGTATTAGACTTCCACATGGAATTGCATCATGTATCATGGCCAACTACTCGTTTTCTCATTTGTTGCCGAAGCATGTGATTGAACGTAAAGGGTTGTTTGGAAGCCTGATTTTGAGTGCACAAGGCATAAGATTTTTTGCCTTACCAGAGCTGATTGCATTGTTTGGGACAACAAACTCACTGATCCTTCCGAAAAACATCCGAAAAGCCATTCACATTGTTGGCAATTGTATAGCTGTACCACATGCGGTACTAGCAGTGGCTAATGCTGCAGCATTTTACATGCCAAGTTTGTCCCAGGTTGATGTGCAAGAACTGGTCCATAAAGTTCATGCGTTGAGATTGCACCATGACAACATGATCGCATTGGAAGGAGAATTGAGTTTTTCTTTTCAGAAAAGAGTGGAAATAGGAATCAGTCCGACACAGCCCTTGCATTCGTTTCATTACATTAGGATCACATCTCCATTGGAAGAATTTGTTTTGGAATGTGAAGTGGGGGTTGGAATCATTGAGGCTGTGAAAATCCTCACTGGACCGTCATTTCCTGCTGAACTGTTCATTGTGTTTGACCATCAACCCGCTGCCCGAATCAATGTACCTGATGACATGACAATGGCTGAACATGATCTTCATCTTCAAGCCAATGTCCCCAGTGTTTTGATGATCAATGAGGAATACATAACCAATGAAGTTGTGTCATCCACATGCATTGTTGTACTCTTCCCTGAGAAAGCGGTAGTCTACATGAGACAGAAGGACATGACATGTGGTGATGTTGTGGAGCTCATCAACTGTACTCATGAAAGCGATGAACCACATTTCATTTTGAATCTCATGGGTTTGAAACTCTCAGACGGTTCGATTTGTCCCACATGTGTTTTTGCTGTTTCTCACCCAACCCAATGGCAAGATATGTCAATCCTCAATATGATCAAGATTGAGACCTGTAAACAAATGATGCGCTTTTCAGGATCCGGCCAAGCATTGAAGGATACACTGGAACTCTTTCACAAGACTGGAACGACGCAGATGTTGCATGCATTAGGGTGGCATTTCGTGAGTGTCTTTGATATGGAAGGGAATCTTCAAATGGACTCCATTACTTTGATACGTAGGACGGCCACATTCAATGCGATGATCCCTGACATCACCATGTTTATCATGTCGAGATTTTTCATTTTGGGTCTCAATCAGGCAAATCTCTTTCCTACAAGTGAAGACCCAGGAATTCAGGTTTACCTCAAACTTTGGGGCTCATGGATTTGGCAGGGGTTAATTCCACCTCAGGCATCTTTGGTTCCCATTGAAATGATTTGGATTGGACTGGCTCTTTGCTTCAAATGTGAAATGGACATCCGATTCATTCTTCATGGAAGACAAATTAACCCTGAATATCCCTTATCGGCCTATGCATCGAGTGACCAAGTTGTCAAGATCTTTGCAACTATGAGCCTTAAGGGTGGTGCTGGTAGAACGGAACAATACATTGATTTGACCTCTCATGATCATGATTCCTTGAGTGGTCCTTCCGATGCATCCGATGCCAGAGCACAACTTGCCAGACTTGAAGCATTCGACTATGATCGGGCAATCGCGGCTATCGTCACTCATTGGGTAGGGAATCGTGGATTGTTTTTTGGACATCAATTGGATGAGATTCTCCTTTTGAGATACTCTGAAGAAAATGGGATGATTTGCTATGATGGACCCATGAGATCCGTTATGTCATTTCTACAGCTCATGCAAGATCTCAAGATGGTTGATGAAATTGAGAACCTAGGATGGATCATTGCAGTTCAGTTTGTAGAAAGCTACTCACCGGTCGTCACTAGACTTGTCATTTTTCCTCGTCCTGCACTTGAAGTTGTGTCCACTAAAATCATTCAGAGTTTTCTGCATGTTGGCTTTTTTCTTTGCGGCATTGCCAACACCGTCCCCATCCACATCAAGCAGTGTGATCACTCGTATCAAAGTGTGGGGTGTAGTGGTATATCATGAAAGGTTGCCATTTGATTGCAAGGTTCACCATATTGTTGATGCATGGGATTTGGCATGTGATATGGTGAGTGTACCAATCCCCATTACTGTCATTTGCAGAGGTCGACGATTGAATCCTGATTTTCCCTTGGGAGAATATGTGCGTCAAAATGAGGATGGAAATTATGTTGCAAATCTCCATCTTGCGGTATCACTTCGGGGTGGGGGTAACCAAAAAGATTTTGCTATCATGCAAAAAATGCACTGGCCACTTTCCTACTCAGTGAAGGAGGTGATTTGAGTGAGATTGCAACATTTACAGACTCAGTAATCAAAGGGGCTGGTCCTCAAGCAGTTGCGGCGGTTTTGTCATTGAAAAGCAAATCGGCTAAGTGGGATGGTGTCAAAAAACTGGGAGATACACTCCAATTGACTTGGCCGAATTTTATTAAAAAGAAACTTGATCGCAAGGTTGCTGTTGACAACAAGTTCCGTAAGGATGCTGCATCTCTTTGGGAGGATTTGCATTTACCTGATATCAAGATCAAAGACTCTTTCTTTCTCAATGAGGATGATTCAGCATGTCCACAAATCACCACGATGATGCCCTCAACAACTGGTGTGTGCCTTCTTAAAGCTAGTGAAGCAGAGGAGTGGCTTAAAAAGACAGGTACTTTTAGCCAGGACGAGTTGGCCATCATAGTCATTGGACCTTGCCCGTGCACAGAACCATCCAAGTGCCATCGCTTGCAATTTCCGGCTTTTGATGCAACATCACAGCCTATCGTTATGACAGGATGCATGCATAATGTAGGCAGAAAACATGTGAAAGTAGGATTGACCAATGATGCCAAAATCAAGATTGATGACACTGTTGTTGTTTCATGGACGATTTATCGTGATGAGGTAGGTGAAGAAACTTGGGAAAGCATCCAACAGGCTCCAGTCAAGACGACCATTGAACTTGCTTTAGGAAATCAACCTGAAGTATCTTTCATTGGACCACCATGGGGGCGTTCTTTTCAAAAGGATAAGAAGAAATGTTCTCCAAATGAAGCTACTTCCCTCCAGTTCCATTCACGAATCAACCAAGATGCTTTGACGAAGATCCTCCGTATTTCAGGTATGCATGGCATTTATACTACCCAAAAGACTGAGCACAAGCAGATTTCGAATGCATATCAGATTGTATGGGTGCAATTGTCGTCAGTTGATTTGATTGTGACTGCTTCGACATTTCCGAATCATTGTGGCATTGTGCGAAACTCCAAGTATGACGGCAAGTTATCCAAAGGCATTCGTTTTCTCAAAGGGGACTTTGAAGAAGCATTCAAGCAACTTAAGCCAGGCATAGACGTACCATCGTTGATCACACCAAATTACACATACAAGATCACACCAGTGCCACTAGGAGCGACGTTTGATCACATCCAGAAGTGGCTTGATTTGCAGAAGTGGAAAGCCAAACCGGTCCGATCTCTATCCAATCAAGTGTGGATTGTTGCAGCTGATGCACCCATAGAAGCACAATTCGCACAATGGAATGGAGAGACACTTTTGGTGAAGCCGATTCTCCCCAAACGTGATCGTCAGCCAGTCATTGTTGCAGGGGCGATTCCAAAACCAAAGGTACATGATGCAAATTTGGGGAAGATGCCATTGAAGGAGGATCCATGGGAGCGTTATCGTGCATTGAATCCTACTTCCCATGGCTCGACACCGGCCCCTTCAATTATCTCGCAGCCAGTTCAAAGAAAGATTGAAGGCCCTATTGAAACCAAATTTGAACAACAGCAGTTGGAGATCCAAACATTGAAGGACTCTGCAAAGGAAATGCAAGTACTCAAACAGGACATCACCGAAATCCAGAAAGCGTTGCAAGTACAATCAAAGAACCATGATGCACTTCGTCAAGATGTAACAGTGGAGTGTCAGAAGATTCGTCATGAAACCAAGGAGCAGATGAAGACACTTTCTGATACATTTCAAGAATCTCTAGCACAGTCATTGGCACAACAAGATCGACAGTTGATGCGACAATTTGATGACCTCAAAGAATTGTTGCAAAGACCTGGTGCTGCTAAAAAGGCAAAGGCGACACCACCTGATCATCAAGAGGAACAGATGGACCAGGCATTGTGACTATCTCATGCACTCATGTGTCTTGATAGTTCTGGAATGCTGAATGGTGTTTTGTATGATGATTATCCTTTTGTGATCATTTATGCCATTGTTTGCAGCCTGATTCGACCTATGTTTTATGAATTTGTTTTTGCACTGCATTTGATGCAACTACCCATTTTGATGTGGTTTCACCACGTCGTATGGCGTTATTCGCCATGTAATTCAATTCCGACTCATGCTTGCGATGTGTGTCAGGGGTTTTTGCTCTCGGATCTTTTACCTCGTTCACATAATTTTTCAAGCATCTCACGCCAAAAGGATTCTTTCGATGACATTGGAAACTTGAGGCGTTTTGAAGGACATTTACCAATTTATTTCGATCATTTGCATTCTTTCGCCAGATTTAGAAGTGTAATTTGCCATCGACAATATTCAATGATGGCATTTGCTCCCCACTTTCAGATGAGAGTAGGAGAAGCTGCAAATCCGGGACCGAATCAGGTTCGACTCTGCGTCACAAATCCAACAGCGATCTTCAAAAAAGTGAGCGATATTCTGAAATTTCAAGGGCAGCTGATTATGGCATCAGAAACATCTGCAACTAGTGCTGTTCAAAATAGTGTTCAACAAGAATTCAAAAAAGCGGAATTTCAATCTTTTTGGTCTTTACCCACTGAATCCAAGATTCCCACAGAAGATGGCAGACCATCATTCAGGGGTGAAGCCTTAGGTACAGCAATTTTTACCTCACTCCCAGCTCGAAAGGCTAGGGTTCAGATACCATTACCTTTACTGAATTCAACCCGTTTTTGTTGTAACATCACACGTTTTGGAACGTTGGAGGTGTTAGTTATTGCGATTTATGGTTTTCAAAAAAAGATGTCACATGGCGTGAAATTGAATGACACTCTTCTCACATATGTGTTCCAGCTCATTCATGAGGTAGGATTGCCGTATATTATAGGGGGTGATTTCAACGAACCGGTGGATAAACTCCCTATTTACCAGGCATTCAAAGATGATGGGGCAGTTGAAATGTTTGCTTGGTACCAAGCACACATGAATTGTCAATTACCACCGACATGCAATGGTGTTACTCGTAACGACACTATGATTATGCACCCATTGCTTGCTCAAAGGATTGTTGCGATGCAGGTAGATAAAAAACATCAAATTGATCCACATGTTCCACTTTTTGTGGATATAGTTTGCCATTATGACCAACCACAAAGATTTACATGGAATATTCCGAAATCATGGGCACATATTGCACCACCTAAAGAGTTGCTTCATGAAGAATATGAGACCTGTAGATCAACAATGGTAATTCCTGATCATTTTGATTCAGCAGAACATGCAGAAAAATCCCTTATTGAATGGTCTAGAGCTGTTGAAAAAAGTGTTGATAAGGCACTTCAACGATTGCATAGGACTGATCCTTTCAAAAATCCGGTGCCATGCCTAGCAGGTTCATACAAAGGCAGATGTTGTCCACAACAACGGAAGCCTGTATCTTCACCATCAACAGTAAAAAATGATCGTCATCAAGGCTATCAACCACCCAGTGAAGTGTTCTCAGAGAAAAATAAACAAAAAATTAGGCAAGTCAGACGTATCAAATCCTTGCTGCGGGCATTGAAATCGTCGCAACACCATGGTAGATTATCAGATGATATGTACTCCAACTGGCAATTGAACAATGAGTGGAATGCCATTTGTAGGGCACGTGGGTTTGGCAATCGTTGGGATACGTGGATTCTTTCGTTTGACCTTGTACCTTATGTCCCTAGTGAGGTACCTGGGTATAATTACCTTGAATTGATGGGACACATTACTGAATTCGATTGTGATTGTTCTTGCAAATATGAAACGACACAACGCCGAGCAAATTTTCAAAACCAAGTGCGAATTGACAACAGCGAAAATTTCGGCAAGATGACCTATCGTATCATGAAGGCAAAATCCAATCCTTCTCTTGATGAAGTTCCATATCGTCTCAGAACAGCTGCCACGCTATTGAGAAGTGTCAAGGGTCAACAACAGATCAAGATTGCGGAATACATACACATCCAAAGTGGGTCACATGTTTTCTTTGGTGATGCTACCATTTGTGTGACTAATCAGCATGAGTGTATCGTCAGTTTTCGAATTGTTGCTGGCACTGTACCGTCACATGCTGACCTTGTTATCCCAAAAATTGCCATTACTTCAGAAGAAATAGCTGTAGAATTTCAAAGATTCTGGGCACCAATGTGGCTTCGTGATAGCCCACAGGAACAATTTCAAGCTGATACTTGGAAAGATTTCTTGCATGACCTAGATACAACACCGATTCCGCAGATGTCTGTACCAATATCTTTGGATGATTGTCGACTTTGGGAAAGAGCTATAAAAGGACTTAAAGATCATAAATCACATGGTATTTGTGGGTGGCGGCATGAGGAACTCAAGGCCATTCCTTCTAACTCCATTGCTGATTTAGCAAACATCATGTCTAAGTTGGTGCGTGTTGGCTTCACTGAGTCAATGATGTCTGCGAAAACGATTCTTTTAGCGAAAAATTCCGATCCACAGTCGATGCATGATGGGCGACCCATCACTATCCTCAGCGCACTGTACCGTTTGCTGGGGAAGGTTATTTTTCGTCAAGTGGCTGATTATTGGGCAGGAATTCTGCCCCTTCCGATTTCAGGAGGACTCCCTGGAAGAGGAGTGAAGGACATTGCATATGCACAAAAATACCAAATCGAATCTTGTTTGTCCACGGGTCAACAACTCGGTGGTTTCTCTCTTGATTTGATAAAAGCATTCAACACATTTGGAAGATATCCTTTAGCAAAAGCGATGCAACGGCTGGGTATTCCAAGTTTTTTAACTGATTTCTGGGTCTTGTGTCTATCTAAGATGCGACGTTTCTTGTACCACAAGTCTTCATTATCACAGAGTTTTTCGTCGACGACAGGCGTTCCTGAGGGGTGCAGTTTATCTGTACTCTCCATGATATCGTTGTCCTCGGTGTTTTATTACCGTATTGCTGGGGAGGGGATTTTCCCATGGGCATATGCAGATAACTGGTCGTGGTTTACCAAAACGCAAAAAGCGCATTTTAAGACCTACATTCAGATGCTTAACCTTGTTCATTCCTTGAAATTATGCATTGATTTCAACAAGAGTTGGCACTGGGGTACCACTAAATCTTTTCGTGAGGGATGTGCTGATTTTGAGGTGTTGTTTCCAAATCAAGCAGGCAAAGTCACAATTCGTACAGCTGTTAAAGATTTGGGGGAAAGGGTCATCTATAATAAATCGGTATCATTAGGATTCATCAAAGATAAATTCCAGGAAGCAGTTCAGCGTATTCGAAGGTTGAGCCACATCCCAACTACATTAGCCAATAAGATGCTTAAGGCACAAATGGCTGCTTGGAGTGTTGCCACCTATAGTGCTGATACTACGTTTGTTGGACCAAGACATTTTCATGAATTAAGAAAAGCAATTTTGTACATGGTTGTTGGCTCTAAACAAGGGGCATCACCATGGTTGTGTTGCATGAATCTGTCATCGTTTTTGCACGATCCTCTCTTACATGTACTGTGCAACATTGTACGGACCTTGGGTCGGCTTCACCGTTGTCAACCTGCATTGGCCTCCGATATTGTCAGTATGGCGTCAACATACACAGGCATGAGACCTTATGGACCTGCAACAAGTTTCAAAAGATATCTTACAATCATTGATTGGGATATTCAACCTGATGGAACTTTGACGGGACCTGAGCATTTTAGATGCAATATCTTTACTGATAGCACAAGAGACTGTGTAGCATGCCTTCGACAAGCATGGCCATTGTTTGTGATCCAGCAGATCAATCGTAAAGGGATTGGGGATTTTAATCTACATCCATCTATCACAAGAGATGTATTTCAAACGTATAGTAATGAAGAACAACTGCTGCTTACACATAATCTTCTTGGAGCCTTTCAGAGTGAAAAACAAAAGGCGATCTGGGCGGAAGATTGTCAGGGGCTTTGCAAATTGTGTAATGCTGAAGATACAAAAGAACACAGGCTTTTAGAATGTCCGAAACTTGAACCTGTGAGACAGCAATTCCCAGAGGCTGTTCGTATTTTAAAACAGTGTCGTCCTGAATGGATTCACATACCATGTGCACGACAACATCCAGATGCAATGATTCATAGGGCGATGATGCAACATTTGCATAACTCCGAGTTAAATAATATGCCTGATCTTACACACACCAATGTGGTCAAATTCTACACGGATGGGGGTTGTATTCATCCCACTGACCCCATGGCTAGACTTGCAAGTTGGTCAGTAGTTATGGAACATATACCTGAAAATGTTAACCCTGATGACATTCAACATACCATTAGTTGTCAGAATCCCAGCTCAACTACATGGTCACCCTGTCATACGGTTTTAGGATTAGGACTCGTAAAAGGAAAGCAGACAGCAGGAAGGGGTGAAATCCAATCCGTCCTACATGCAGCAAGGTTAGCTAGTGCCATTCCGGCTCACATCTCCTCGGTCATTACAACTGATGCGCAGTATGTGTGTAATATTGTCAAACAAATTGAACTTGATTCATACAAAAAAGCTTTGCATAAAAAAGCCAATCCTGATCTTGTATCACTTTTGGCTGACGTTTGGGATAAAAACCGTTTCTCGATTCGCAAAATCAAAAGTCACAGGCATTTTGCCTCCGCAGTTTCGACAGATGATTTTTGGCAAGTGTTAGGCAATCATTGTGCTGATATTGCAGCATCAACAGCACTAGCGCATGCACCGGCTCCCTTACTGATACAAGCAAAACAAATTTTTGAATTTCATCAAAAAGAAAAATTGATGCTACAAAAAGTTCTGGATTTTTTAATTGCATTGAACCGCTTACGTATACAAGTTCTGCATGAACAAGACCAAATTGACCCACAATTACAATATATTGATAACCCTGCATCACAACATGATATTCCCAACCCACCACTTCACAATGCCATGGGAAGTGATGCCTTGTTGATTTTGTTGAGCTTCCAACCGGGATATAATAAGACCTTTAATAATGAAATTGATGACTGTACTTTCATGGCCATGCAACAGGGTGCTTCCATTTCCTACGCCTTATACCATTGGTTGAAACTACTTCGGTGGCCTGATGATACACCCGAAAATTATGGTAAACCTGAAGATTGGGGAATCTCATGGTTTGAACTTACCATCAGTTTTATTCTTAGCTCTCAACTATATTTCCCCATAAGGGTGCAGGGACTTGGCTCAGCATCGGTATATGCTGACTATCATAGTCCAGAATGCTTAATCCAACATCCCAAAAAGCGAGCAGCATATGTGCAGACATTTTGTTTGCATAAGTTGGTGTCGGCGCTTCAAACTGCATCAGGAGCTCAACTCTTTCCGAAATTTAACAAATCAAAATGTCGTTCACTACAGAGGCTTGGTTTTTCAGAAAAACATACAGGTATCCCATGTAGACCCGTATTTCCACACCAAGAAGCTACAATGAGATATGTTTGGCAGTATCTTCAATCAATTGGCCATGGTGGCTACTTGAACAAACCTTTAGATGTGCCGAAAATTGATCCGATTCTTCCGGTGTGCCCTTTTTCTGAGATTCCTCCGGATCAAAGATACAAGAATTATTTGAAGATGATAAAACGTTCGAGACGCAAGCAACAAGATGATTCATGAGGTCGACGGAAAGTTGTACAGTGTTTATCTGACGAATGGTTCACCCCTTTTTGGTTTATTTTGTTGTTGGTGTACGCCACCTGTGTGATACACTTTGCGAAATTGGTTTTGACCCCCCCACCAGAGGAAGGGGCATAATCACGTGGATTGATCTGTCCGCAAGTTCGCTGTCCAAACTCCCGTTGTTTTTCGTATAGTAGGGATGGTCATCAACCTTATAGTAGGGGTTTGTTTACATACCAATTATAAGGATTCCTGTCAGTAAAGGTGGGATTGTTCCATCCCCAATATAAGGAGTTGACCGACCTTCGGCACATATGAGCAGCGACCATAAACACTGGGAGATTTTGCTGCAAAAATAGGGGATGAAATACTACCCAACTCTATGGGGAAAATTTCAGCTTCCTTATGAACCAACCATGATTCAATCCCATGACGGATCCATGGGACTGATAGATTTACCGACATTTAGTTGATAGAAATCAACCATCCATGGAGGTAAATATACCGTTCGTCCCATAGATCAGGTCCGGATTTTGTTAACGGAAACATCGCAAGCCCAGGAGCACTTGCAGTAGAGCATTTTTGGCCGAGAAAATCAAGTCTATTAGATTCTATTAGTTTCACTTTTCTTTAGAAGCCATTGATTTCTTAGAATTAGTAGTGTATAAATTGGTTTGTTTTGACAAACGTCTAATACATATATTCTGATATGAGCTT
>OMLO01003263.1_pt1 | contig 13369 bp, 12 predicted proteins | sample 1674811 | NCBI WGS metagenome assembly OMLO01 (sample SAMN06265003, study PRJEB25207) | coral metagenome | isolation source: Coral host | place: Mexico:La Bocana,Puerto Morelos, Mexico | collected 2008-11-13
ATTGTGCCATTGTGCCTGCACTTGGGCACAAGGCAGCTCAGCAACCTGTGTGGGATCTACCTGTTTGAGGGGGAAGTCCATCAAGAACACAAATTCCACAGTGCTCACCAAAGAAAAGCTAGTTGAAACCAGACAGGACGAGCCAAGCAGTTGGTGTTTCAGGAGGGACGTTGATTGAAGAAATTTTTCCCTCATCATCCCATTCCTTGCCTGGGAAACATTGAACTATGAACTGAAACCGAGTATATTTTTTAGCAAAACCGCTTGATGATGTCTGTGCATGTGTGTCCTATTTTCTGCTATTTTTTGTTTGCGCCTTTCTGAGCTTGTTAATGTCTTTCTGAGTAATGAGTGGTTTCGAAATGATCGAACTGGATGCTTCCCACTGGACACCAAACATGACGAAACGCTGTATGGGTTGTATGCCCCAGGCGATGTCCCGCCGCTGGAGCTTCGGCTACCAAATAAAATAACCCACGGACCTGGCTCACCGAGACCAGCCGCTTGGTTAATGTTGTGTTCATGATCAAGAGTGATCTGATATATTATACGTGTATGAAACGAAGGGGGACAAGGGTCGTTGTTTTCGGTACGTTCCCTATCCTCCAGCAGGGAAAGGTCTAGTAAGATAGGATGTTCATGCCATGAGGCGGCAAATCGATGCCGATCACAAGGCGATTTGCTAGGCGCGTGGGAACTCTGATATCAAGTAGTTGCTCCTGCATCGGTGCCACTCTGTCCTTTTGAGTATTGTCCTGGCGCAGGCAGCTTCTTTAACCTCCTTGGCCTTCCAGAGCCTGAACAAGACCCTTATGCTGAAGTCAGATGCAAGCAGGGATGTGATGCACATGAACGTGTTGGAAGATGTTTTGGGGCCTGTAGCAAAACTAAGGACTGAGATGCATAAATCGTTCACGACGATAGAGCAAAAATGGTTCCTTCCGTTTACTGTATGGATACTGTATGGTGTTTTTGTGTGATCATTCCATATATGGGTCAAGGCCGAAACAGCAGTGTCCAGGAAGGATTCAAACAGGGATGCACATGTGAACATGTTTAAAGATGTCTTGGGGCCTGTAGCAAAACCAAGGACTGACATGCATAAATCGTTCACGACGATAGAGCAAAAATGGTTCCTTCCGTTTACTGTATGGATACTGTATGGTGTGTTTGTGTGATCATTCGATCTATGGGTCAAGGCCGAAACACCAGTGTCCATCAAGGATTCAAACAGGGATGCACATGTGAACATGTTTAAAGATGTTTTTGGGGCCTGTAGCAAAACCAAGGACTGACATGCGTAAATCGTTCACGACGATACACCAAAAATGGATGCAAGTAAAATTGGGTATCTAGACCATATTGATCCATATTGGCTAAGTATCAGTGGTACATACGTTGACATCTATGTTAGATGTCCACTTTCATGATTTGGCCAAGGAAGATAGCCCGCGCGACCCACACCTGGTCTTCTCGCCATGCAAGCGCAGGACTGCTTTCATGTATGGAAAACATGTTCACCTAAACAATGCCCACAGGTAACGTCGACAGAGTAGTACATTCTGTAACAAAATGAAGTCACACACTAGCACAACGGGCATGTTTACGAAAATTATTGCATTCTTTAATTTACTGAAGTCACCACCTAGCACACGGTCTGACATCATTTTTAAAAAAGCAAACAAAAACCAAGACCCTTGTAGGTACAAGCTTTTGAGTTAGTGTCTGCATTTTTTGTTTTGGTTTTTGGTATTCTCGAGGTTTTTGCTACTTTTGGTCAAAAACCATTCGAGAAAACACCAAGAAACCCAAAAAACCAAAATTGCAAGACCTATAGGCACAAGCTGGTTTTCTCGAGGTTTTAGCTATTTTTTGGTCAAAAACTAAAAAACCCTCGAGAAAACCAAAGAAACAAACAAACAAAATCGCAAGGCCCATGTAGGTACAAGCTGGTGATTTAGGGTGTGCACTTCATTGAACCCTTCAATTTATCTACTTTTTGATTAATGAAGTTATTGTCCTGTTCTGGCTAAAGAAAGGAAATTGAATACATTAATTTCATTAGTGATTCATTTGATCTCATTTATTTCATATATTTTTCATGTTTTTCAAGTCATTAAATTTATTTAATTTGATTTGTTTGATTTATTTGGTTTTTTTGAATTGATTTGATTTCATGAAGTCAATCATTTAATGACATGGTCTGGACTTTGGCCGCCTGGGGCATTTTAATTATTTGATTCATTTAATTTAACCAGAAAGAAAAATAAATTCAAGAAACAGCAATGCATTAAAGCATAAAATGACTCTTTTATTCTATTTTCTTTTTATTTGGTAGCTGTGTATTTGATTTTTTTGATTCAATCAAATTGTTTGCGCTAATTGACACTTTGAAGACCCTGCTAGATGAGATAAACCATTGACATAGAAACATGCAAATGGGTTGTAAAGATGCTCTGACTTCCTCGAACGTTTTTGAGTAACATTTTCGCACCTGGAAATGGATGGTGGGAAGATGCGTCTCCTTTGGGTTTCGGCCTCCTGGTAGGTGCGAACGGTTCGTTTCAGACAGGGTATTTTTATTTTCAACCCGAACCCTGGGAAATGATCCAATTTGACCAGATTTTGTTCCAAGGGGTTGAAGCCACAACCTAGTGATGACTTTTCTATGGTGGATTCTTTTCTATTGTTTTTTGATACACGCATGATCATCTCATTGATCCTGAGTGTATTCTTGAGCTAAGGGAGTTAACAAGGGTGATGTTTGCAAGACGGGCCCCTACCAGTTATAAATGGGGCTAGAACTCCTTCAAATGGCTTTATAACTGCCCTACTTACATTTTTTTCACCCCATGTTTTTTTCTGGTTTTTCGCCCGTTTTGTTAGATATAAGATATAACCCCCTGTCTTTCTATATTCCAACCTATTGAAGATGGTGGTGGTCTTCCAGGGTTAAGACTTACGATATGTTTAGCCATTTATCATTTCTTAAGGCAGAAGGAATTAAACCACAATCTACCATGTTCGAGGGGTATGTTCAGTGACCTTCAAAGGGTTAATGACTTGGGGACAATGACACAAATGAAAGTGATGCTATGAAATCTAGGCCAAACGGATGGACAGCGACTGGCAACCGCCCGGTAGTTTCCCAGTTGAAATTGTGGTGGTTTAGTACTGGGATGTCCTGCTGGTACGTAGTAAATGGATTATAATCTTGTTTCAGTAGGTTGTAAGTCCCGTGAATAGGTTTTAAATTCGTTACTAACTTCCATGGACACCCTAGTAAGGGTTCAACGATGACAAAACCTCGAACAAGCATGGCGGCTTCGCGGTGAATTATGACGCAAAAACCCAAGTTGAAATGCTTCCCTCTTCCTGTGTTTGTTTAAGGTTTAAGGTAACTTTGTTACTTGCGCGAAACACCAACACAAAACGTGTTGCGCCTGCTACACAAAAAGGGCACGCTAGTATGCGCACGCTTCTACCGCCTGCGAGGAAGGCAAGAAACTTTCCCATCTACACTCCAACGCATTCAGAAAAGGTGTGTTTGGGAGGATGACCACCAATTGTTTTTTTTAGGGGAGTCCAAAAATTGGGGTTTTGAAGTAAAGTCTCATTTTGAGGGCTCTGTAGTACTAGTTATTTGTTGGTAGTACAGTAATTATATAATTAGTAGTACTGCCACCGGATTCCCGAAAAAAAGATGTAACTGCGTACCCCTTTATTTTTAAGCAGCTGGTACCCTTTGCGAGGTGTGGTCCATGGGCAAGACTTTCAACACCGTGTAGCAAAGGATTGAGCAGTTTTTTGAATAGGCAAAGTTTGGAAATCTAGAAGTATTTTTGCAGAAGTGATTATTTATTAGGTACTACCACCACTACAGCCAGCAAAAGTATTGGAAGCACCGAAAGTACTAGAAGTAAGGCTAGCGCCCACCCTCTGGGAGAGAATGCTATACTAAATGAGGATCCTCTGTCAGTAAAATGAGTGGCTGCCGCCATGCCTTATTCTCACACTTCCTTGATTGTTGGAGAACATGAGTGTCGAAAACCATAGGAGGGGGCTCAGCCCTTTAGGGCTTCGCAGCTAGGAAACGAACCTTTCAACCTATAGACTCTATTCTCGAAGGGCTCTCGTGATAATGTTGACTCTACTCTTACTTGACCCTACTATTACTTGACTGTGCTATTTCTTGACTCTACTTTTTCTTGTCTCTACTATAAATTTCTTGACTCAACTATCACTTGACTCTACTATCACTTGACGCTACTATTACTTGACTCTACTATTACTTGACCTATTACTTGACTCTATTATTACTTGACTCTACTATTACTTGACCTATTACTTGACTCTACTATTGCTTGACCCTACTTTTACTTGACCTATCACTCGACTCTACTATTGCTTGACTCTACTACTACTTGTCTCTACTTTTACTTGCTCTACTATTACTTGCCTGTACTATCACTTGATTCTACTATCACTTGACTCTACTATTACTTGACTCTACTATTTCTTGTCTCTACTATCTCTTGACTCTACTATCCCTTGACTCTACTATCACTTGACGCTAGTATCCCTTGACTCTACTATTACTTGACCTATTACTTGACTCTACTATTGCTTGTCTCTACCTCTATTTGTCTCTACTTTCGCTTGACTCTACTATTACTTGTGTCTACTTTTACTTGACTCTACTATCACTTGACTCTACTATCACTTGACTCTACAATCACTTGATTCTACTACTACTTGACTCTACTATCACTTGACTCTACTATCACTTCTCTCTACTATATCTTGACCGAATTATTACTTGACTCTACGGTTACTTTACTCTGCGATGTTGTTCGTATGTCGGAAGTGTCTCAACCTAAACTTCCTTAGATCAAGGAAATGATTCTTAGGTCCCAGAACTTTTGCTGAAATGATTCCGGGGGGTTGGCAGCGATTGCTAAAATAATTTCAGGGTATGGGAAGTCTATCTTGGAAAAATGATCTCCCGGGGTGGGCTATGTTGGAAACCTGATTTCAAGGGGTGGGGATTCCAAACCACTCCAGAATCATTTCAAAAATGATTTCAAGGGAGGGGAGTTCAACGCCCAACGTGTATTTTTGCTTACTGTATTTGGCTTCTTTGGCTTCTTTTGCTTTTCGTCTAGTGTCCATGCGCAACTGTCAGGGCCCAGAAGATAAGGTGAACGTGGGGTGAACAGAATCCAGAATAAGCTAGGATGAAAGGGTGTCATGGCAATCAATGGCAGCACTATGCAACGTTCATACACGGTTTCTGTTGTTTTTGTGATCTTTAAAAGTGATTCACCGACCTGTTTTTTGATTTCCTGGGCAGGTGGACGTGGTTGTATATCAGCTCTCTTGGATTTCAGAAAAAACACCCACTTGCAAAGACCTGGTGTGATGACGTGTGACACCTCAACGCACCTCAAAATCCATACCGGTCCATACCTATAGACCTGCGGAGATGTTGCTGTTGATATGTATTTCTCACAGTTTACCAGACAAGACCATCGCTTGAGGAAGAGATCCTGAAAGTTGTCATCACTGCTGTTTTTTTAAAGTTGGCCTGCAGGCGCATGACGTCGATGATGCAGACAATGAGGTTGGCGGGCCCTTTGGAAACGTTTGTCAAAAGTCAAAGTTTTTTTTGGCAAGATGAGCTTTTTTGCTTTTGTTTAGAAAGACTGCTGTTTGCCTGACAGTCTTATTTTCTTGTTTCTTTTGCGTTGTGCTCACTCATTAACCTCGCCCGAATTTAGGTATGTATGTTAGTCGAGGAGAACCCCCAGGTAACTAACTAATTTGATAACTTCCCCTGAAACTAGGTACGTATGTTAGTCGAGGAGGACCCCCAGGAAACTAGCTTATTAACTAACCTGCCCCAAAGTGAGGAACGTATGTTAGCCGAGGAGACCCCCCCCCCCGGGTAAATAATTCACAAACGAATGATGAAGCTGGAGATGTTGAAGGGGTTTTCAATCTCGAGATTCGCGTTTTTTTGCTTCACATGTTTCATTCAGCTAGTGGCCAATCACCATTTTTTCAGTCAAAATGTTAGTTTTGCAATATGTGATAAACTGATTTACTGTACTCTATATGATTTTATAATTAAATGATGTAGATCGATTCCATTTACTGTGCATACTATATTGGTTATTGCAGCATTGATGTGTTTTGATACTAACAATGGCATGTGAAGGTCGAGGACGGCTTTCCAAGATGAGACAAGTTGCCCGCTTTGATGATATCATATGGGGCCGGAGAACAGATTCACTTATATATTAGGAACCCGGCCATGTCCTATGTTTTGCGTTGAAGGGTTCACTTTCCCAAATGTTGAAGTCCAAAACACGAGTCATGTGGCTTCTGTAGGCTTCAATAGGTCTTTATGGGACTATGCGCAATATAGGGTTCGTGTCATGAAGCAACGACACTGAAACGTACCATTGCAGTTTGATCCGACAATGCGGCAAATCGAAACCAGCATCACAACGGTCCTAGTCACAGTGCAAGTAATTATTGCCCTTTGCTGTTTTGATTTTGCGCCGGTAAGCAGGAGTCTCACTGCAAGTCTTACACAGCATACAGCAGAATATACGCAGTATTCGAGTGGACTTTTTGCTTGCAGCTACATTATGATATACCGAAAAGTGGTCCGATTGTCCGCGTGTAGTAAGGGTGTTAGCATATACTTACCACATAATACATGTTGTGAAAGTTCATGACATTTACACGTTTACCATGGATATCGGTACTTGAATTGTTGGTGGATTGCAACATGGCTTGTCATCACATCCTGTTCGAGTTGCCATCGCTGCTCTTTTGCTTGAACTTGCCTCCCTTCATTTTTGAACTTTGATTTAATCATGCTCAGAGAGATTTGTCTTTGCTTGCGCAAGGCCACGGTGACAGAACTGACAGAACCTTGGGTGGCATTTCTAGTTCACCATCTTTACAAAACGATGATGAAACTTGTCACTTTCTAGTAGTGCAAGTATAATTGTAAGGGTGTGTGCATTAATTTCGCTACTGGTACCAAAAAAACCAAATCATTGTACAACGTACAAATGTTTCCCATTCAACTGGTAAGCTCTAATGCCCTTAACTTCTGGGCGCTAAGCTGGCAAAGCGGTCTTTGCCCCTTTGTACAAATTGTTTTGGTATGAGAAAGCCCGTTGAGAATTGAAAAGAAATGGAATTGTCATGGATCCTTTTGTGGAAGCTGGACATGTTTCAGGGAGATGTGCCATTCAGGTATTAAGTAAGCCTTATTTGGTGTTTTGGCTCGCTGGTTTGGTGTTTTGCGCAACTTGTGTTTTCTGGAGCTTAAAGCCTTTGCAAATGCCTCAAAACATATGTACAATCACCCCCCGGGCATACGGCAACGCGGGCAGACCCGGGATTCGGGCGTGTTCACGGCATGTTGGACGCATTCTAAGTTTCAGTCTGTCGCTATATATGTAAGAAATTACGAACAAGTCCAGACACTGCAACTTGCACAAAACACCAAACCACCGAGCCAATACACCAAACAAACAAGGGTTGGCTGAGCCATCTTAGTGGACACTGGACACACTCAGGCAGCTGATGTCGCAAACAACAAGAAGACGCTTCGAGACATTTTCCTTGTTGATTTGTTCATAGGGCAAACAGAAGTTTTAGATTTCATCCCAACATGTTTGTATTCAGGTATTGTTTCAAAAATACAAAAAAATTGCCCCTGATGAGCAAGGTGTGTTTATAGAAATTATAGAAATATGTTCAGATTCAAGCGGGTGTCTTAGTTTGCATGCACAAACACAAACAAACTACAGACATGTGCACTCTAGGTGCGTCTGTATGAAGAAACATTCACTTTTCTCAACATGCAAAAATTTTATTTGGAGGTGTATGTTTCCACCTGGCATACACATGCAGGTGCAAAGACGAAAGGTCGAAAAACCCTACTAGAATCCAGTGGCATCGAGCGGGGATATGCCGTATATTTTTTATGGGGTGTTTCTGATTTATTTCTTTTGCGTGGAAAGTTTATCGATAGTTGCTTTATCGGACTGGAACAGCATTCCCCCAATGACCTACCAAATCAAGTTGGTGAAAACACATTTTATTCTCCTAAATACAAATGTTTGGATGGGGATGCAACTCCTTTTAAATTGGTTGAACTTCGTCCCCAAAATAGAATGCATTTACCCAACGTGGAGACTGTGGTCTGAGGCAAGATTGACGAAGTTGGAGAAAGATGCAACTTTACAGAATTCAGACACTGAAATTTGGACCATGATACTTTTAGGGCCAGATGATTTATCTTCGAAAATAAAGTCTGGGCCAACCAGTAGGCGGGATTATGGTACGGCGCCGTGTTGAGCAGGTGGACCTCAAATGTACCAAAATCCATTTCTTCAAATCTGCCTACTGGGGTAGGTGCCTTAAAACCTTGCTGAATTTCAAAGATCCGCTCACTGGGGGGGTCTCCCCTGGATGTTTTCCGTTAACCTTTTTTTTCTTTCTGCAACTCTTTTCTGGATAGAGAAAGACAGATAGATATATATATATATATACATATCAAAACGAAACATTTTCCTTCCAAACCCAGACGCAAAAAAATCCAATCGTTCGCCGGTTTTCCAATATCCACCCATGCGCCAGCGCAGAGATTCATGTGTCTACCGGGGGGTCTGCCACTGCTAAAAACAAGGATTTAGAATGTTTTGCGCAGAGGTAATTTTCAAATAGATCTGGGAGACACTGCAATAGACAGAAGTGCTTTGTAAATGTACATGTGCAAATCAGTGCCTACTCGGATTCCAAAAAGATGTGCTGTCAAAACACAGCACACGTGTTCGATATCTACAGACAAAAGTGTGAAAACATCACATTTCAACGAGTTTCCTCCAAAAACAGGCCATCTTGTACAAATCCAAAATGCAAAAGCTTCCAAAACTAACACTTGTTCTCCAAATCCAACCCAAACCCAAGGAATACACAGAGAACGTTTGATTTTTTAATGGTTCAGTGGTTCCCCTTTGAAATATGTACTGCAGTGAGCAGTTCCCAGATCTGCTTGCTGCAAACTATAGTGATTTCAATTTTTGCAGCGATATAGGTGAAACAAATGGAATGAAAAGATTCAATCTCTGTCTGCACTTGTTCTCAATGACTGCTAAAGCACTCAACATTTCTGCTAGGGGGGAATTCCTCCTTGGTTGTTTGCGATGAAGTCATGATTAATTGCACATAGCATTTGTCCTTTTCATCACGTTGGGCACCAAGTTCTCTTGTAAAAATCCAAAATGCTAAAGCTTCCACAAAAATAAATGTTCTCCAAATCCAGCCCAAACCCAAAGAATACACAGAGAACGTTTGATTTCCAATGCTTCAGTGGTTCTCCTTTGAAATATACGGCTTTCAATTTTTTTCACGGCTATAGGATGATATAGGTGACCTAGAGCTTCAAGAACCCAAGAATTTGTAGGTCTTTTTTCAAAAGCCAAGTTTTTCTTCAATTTCCAGGAAAAACCCGGTTTTTGCCAAAAAGATGGGTTTCATCCGCGCAGAACCCGTATTTAAAGCGTACAAAACCCGTATTTAACTTGTACAAAACCCATATAGAAGAATAATATGGGTTTTGAAGAACCCGGTTCTTCTTCCAAAACCCCGGTTTTTTCACTGGGCCTACTTTTTTTGAGGTTCTTGAAGCTCGAGGGAAACAAATGACTGTTGAAGCACTCAAAATTTCTGCTAGGAGGAATTCCTCCTAACAACGTTGATATTTGGCAATGAGTACATGTTTGCACGTAGCATTTTTTCTTTTCATCACCTTGGGCGCCAACTTCTTTTGTAAAAACCCAAAAAGCCAAGGGCTTCCAAATTTACCATGTCTCTCGAAATCCAGCCCAAACCCAACGAATACACACAGGGAACGTTTGATTTTCCAATGGTTCAGTGGTTTCTGTTTGAAATATAGACTGCAGTAAGAAGATCCATAGTCTGGCATTCAAATTGTTCGAAGATGTAGGTGAAACAAGTGACTGCTGAAGCATTCAAAATGCGTCCTTCAAAATTTATGGTTTTCCTCCAAAAAGTATCAAATAAATTCAATATCAAAAGCTCTTAATTTAACATGTCTCCTCCAAAGCCAGCCCAATCCCAAGGAATACACATAAAACGTTTGATTTTCCAATGCTTCAGTGGTTCTCCTTCCCCTTTGAAATAAATACTGGAGGAGTCTATGGTCTGGAATTCAATTTTTTCAACGATATAGGTGCAACAAATGACTGCTGAAGCACTTAAGATGTGTCCTGCTAACGAAAAACTACTCCTATCAACGGTGATTTTTGGCCATAAAGACATGATTTGCACATAGCAGCTGTCCTTTCCATCACGTTGGGCACCAATTTGGTTTGTACCAATTGCTATATGCAATGAATTTATGGCCAAGAAAGCAACGTTGCTGGGAGGAATTTCCCCCTAGCAGGATGCATTTTGAGTGCTTCGCACCTACATCGTTGAACAATTTGAATTCCAGACTGAAGACTGCAAAACGCAGATCTCAGATCTGCCTACTACAGCAGTATATGTTTCAAAGGGGAACCACTGAACCATTGGAAATCAAACGTTTTTTTTTGGTGTATTCCTTGCACTGGGTTTGGGCTGGATTTCGAGAAAAATGTTAAATTTGAAAGCTTCTGCATTTTGGATTTTTACAAAAGAACTTGGTATGTGGAAATCATGATTTTATGGCCAAACGATCAACTTTGATAGGAGTAGTTCCTCGCCAGCAGGGCGCATTTCGAGTGCTTCAGCAGTCATATGTTTCACCCATACCATTGAAAAAATTGAAATCCAGATTAAAGACTGCAGTAAGCAGATCTGGGATCTGCTTACTGCAGTACGTGTTTCAAAGGGGAACCATTGAACCATTGGAAAATCAGACGTTCACTGTGTATTCCTTAGGTTTGGGCTAGATTTTGGAGAACACGTGTGAATTTTGGAAGCTTTTGCATTTTGGATTTTTGCACAAGAACTTGGTGCCCAAAGTGATGAAAAGGACAGATGCTATGTAAAAACATGTTGTCGTGACCAAAACCAACGTTGCTAGGAGGACTTCCCCCCTACCAAGATGTTGCTGCCGTGTTTCGGCAATCCTTTCTCTCACTTTTTTTGATGATTCAGGTGGAACAAATGACTTCTGAACCACTGAAAACGTGTTGACAGTTCCATACAAGTCTTCAACTCCTGCACAAACGATTTAGCCCCAAAGATACCACTGCAGCAAGTAGATCCGATGAAATGGGGGCGTGGTGAATTTCAGGACTTCTGCTTGCTGCTGTCCTATTATATAACCCCCCTCGGAATTCCTCTAAAGAATCGAGGTACCTAGGTACGGCATAAAATGTTTGTTTTGCCACACTGTGTGTCCACTGGTTCTCTAAAAAGTAAGTTCTGGGTAGAGTTATGGAAACCATTGTGATTCTTTAGACAGTGAATGTGGGTGTTTCTAAAACATCAAGGTTTTACACTGAAAGCATGTGTGATTCTTTAGATGGACTCCTCCAACAGATGCTATCAGACGTTGGTTTGAAATTTGTTAGCGCAACCGCAACCCAGTTTTTTCTCAGACAGTGTGGTAACACTTGGGGATCTGACGGTAGTAGTAAAAAACCGGGGTGGCTAGATCGAGGTGGCGGACGCAACATCTGGCCCAAGAACTGATGTTTATTTTTCCTCGTAATTTTTGTACTTTTTGGTGTTCGTGCTCACATATCACACATAGAGTGCCCACACATCGTGCTCACACATGCTGCTCACACATAGAGGTGTTTTTGTGGTGGTGTGGTGGTGGTGGTGTTTTTGTGGTATCTCCAACATCCGGCCCGAGAACTCGTACTTTTCGGTGTTTCGCAAGATTGTGGTGGTGTGGTGGTGTTTTTGTGCCCACACATGGTGCTCACACATGCTGCTCACACATAGAGTGCTCACACATCGAGTGCTCACACATGCGGCTCACATAGAATGGTCACACATAGAGTGCTCAGCATGCTGCTCACACATAGAGTGCTCACACAAAATGATGCTCACACATAGAGTGCTCACACATAGAATGCTCACACATAGACTGCTCACACATCGTGCTCTGCTCACACATGGAGTGCTCACACTCTGTAGAGTGGTCTCACATAGCGCGGTCACACATAGAGTGCTCACATAGAGTGGTCACACATAGAGTGCCCACACATGCTGCTCACACATAAAGTGCTCACACAAAGAGTGCTCACACATGCGGCTCACGTAGAGTGGTCACACATAGGGTGCTCACACATGGACTGCTCATACATAGAGTGGTCTCACATAGAGCGCTCACATAGAGTGGTCACGCATAGATTGCTCACACATGCTGCTCACACATAGAGTGCTCACACGTAGAGTGCTCACACATAGACTGCTCACACGTAGAATGCTCGCACGTAGAGTGCTCACATACAGAGTGCTCACATAGAGTGCGCACACATAGAGCGCTCGCGCATAGAGTGCCCACACATCGTGCTCACACATGGAGTGCTCTCACACATAGTGCTCACATAGAGTGCTCACACATAGAGTGCTCACACATAGAGTGCTCACACGTAGGGTGCTCACACATGGAGTGCTCACACATGCTGCTCACATAGAGTGGTCAGAAAAAGGTCAGAAACGGGCCAGAAACGAGTCAGCAACAGGTAAAGAGCTTGGGTCCACATAGCTTTCCAAACCTACAAATAGTACCAGTACTAGTGGTGGTGATGTGGTGAAATGTGATGTGAGATTGCCTTATAGAATGTATGATAGCATTTTGTTTTTACACTGTTTGGGGTTTCTTGCCGGGATAATGGGTGTTTTCACCAAAACATCACAAAGCGGTTTTCTTGAAAAAGACTGTCCGGCAACATTTTCTTACGCAGTCCCTTTCTTCCATATGTGCAAATAAATCGCACTTAGAATATTCTGGGGGCCAGAGCTTTACATCGGTCAGAATACATGTGATAATTTGTGATGGGGAATGATAGGGACAGGCGTGTAGTGTAGAAACACGAGATGGATCATGACTATTTCCCCAAACAGTGTGGTTAACACATGGGGTTCTTACGGTAATAGTAAGAGGCCCGGGTAGGTGGCGGACGGGTGGCGCACGGAGTTCGTCGCTATTTACGTACTTTCGTGCTTGCATGTTCGTTTCATATGTGCATGACTTCTCGTCGTTTCGGCTTGGCCGCGGCCGGCGCCTATGTTTTGTCCCCTGAGCATCGGGTATTGATTCTGATCAATAAACTTATCATTTTTTCTATTGATATTGATTTTGTATGTTTTTATT
>OMLO01003265.1_pt1 | contig 13366 bp, 10 predicted proteins | sample 1674811 | NCBI WGS metagenome assembly OMLO01 (sample SAMN06265003, study PRJEB25207) | coral metagenome | isolation source: Coral host | place: Mexico:La Bocana,Puerto Morelos, Mexico | collected 2008-11-13
CCCTCTTTAAGATCCATTTTTCCTTTTCATTGATTGTTTTCTGACAGATTTCTATGCATAGATTTTCACAACAATAACGATAGGTCAAGCATTAAGTCAAAGAAAGCTCATGCCTCACATAGACGCAATTAGACATGCCTCAATAGACACAATTAGACATGCCTCAACACCTTGGACATCCTTAAGTAGCTTCAACGCCATAGTTTGAAAGAAAGTTCTATTTAATTTCGACGAATGCGATTGTTTCTGACTGGTAAAATGTTAAACGACATCGTACTTTGTTTTTCCTGCGACGATTTTACCACAAAGACACTTCCAGTCAGCGAGTAGCAGTTAAATACGACAATAAGCGAACTAACTCTTCTGCAGTTTACAAAGTTCACCAGAAGGAATTAAGAAATCTAACGACCAAAACGTGCATGACTGTTTTAAATGAAAAAATTAAGTGTCGGCTGAGCATTGTTTCGCTCTCACGCGGTATTTATATTTCAATTCCGTTTAAAATTTAGGTTGGGTTTAGATTTTATCTGTAGTTATACCATTGCGTCCGGTTTTGGGTACTTTACGCGTTGCCTCAATCAATGCTTGAGAAAAAAAGGAAACGTTTCTAGACCGAGCCGAGTTCGCGCTGCTGTATTTATCTGAGAATTTATTTCAGATTATTGCTAGTGTGAAGAGAGCCACTCAACTGAAGCTGTTTAGCGTTGGTACACAATGATGATTCTCTGTCATTGCACTGAAGCACTGAAAGACAGTTTACAGTTCAAAAAGGCTGAAGACGAGAGATTTTATCATGGATACGCGTTCTTTAATCGCTGACTAATGGCTTTTTCAGGAATACAGCAAATCTTCAAGTTTGAAGACAAATCATATTTCTATATATAAGTGCTGCTGCGTATAAGGGAAATGTGGACCGAGAGCTACTTCCGTTCTTAGATCACAGCGTCTCAATCTTATAACAAACTCGTCAAGTTTAAACAAAAGAAATCATAATCGTAAGTTTTTCGAAATGTGATTTATAATAAGCAAAGAGTTTTACATAGCAGAGCATCGCTATCTTTGCTTGTCCACAGTTTTTATTGAAAAGATATTTTAAACACTGAAGAGTACTGCTTTGCCATATTTCAAACTCCTCAAAGTTAAACAGTCAAAAATACTCCGCGCGTCGTATTTCTCTCTTGCCGGTTTTAGAAATTTGGTAAAACACGGTCTATTCCGTTGTCAATATAACACATAGAAAATGTTGTACTTTCACTAGAATTGTTACTTTCTATGATCAAGTTAGCCTTTCTCTGTAACTGATGACAGACAATTTTACGTTCTTGATCACATGGTTACTATCCGGTTCTCATTTCAGTTCATGGTTTTTCAAGTAAATTCTGGTAAATGCGATATAGCTCATCAAATCAAAACAAAACTGATTTGATAGTGCTTTAATAGTTAATACAACCATATAGAGATAGCTGTAGCTATAAGACGACGGCTGAGAACTGTAATATTGTTTCTTTGTCCGGAAAAAAGAGAAGAATTAGTTTTAACATTCATTTAGCAAAAAAAAAAAATGGGGTTAGGTGAGCTAGTAATAACTTTACAAAATGAAGGCTGTCTTCAGCACGTATCAGTTCTGGTCTTAATACATCGAGGAAGAGTTTCGCTTCCCGAGCTTCTAAAACTAATGTGAAATGGCTGTGATCTGCATTTTACCAGGCCAATATCGTGTACATTATAGATCTTAAAACGACCGTTCCGGTCTGTAGCTCTAGTATATATTAATCACTACACCCCTCTAATAACTTGCGTCGTCATGCAGCAGGAAAGTGTAATTGCGTCTATTTACAACAACCTTTATTTTGGCAGCTGTTTGATTTGTGTTCTTAACGTGATGATCATAATAACAATACTTTATTTAAGTGTCAGGGTAAGTATTTAGCTTACAGTAGCTAATTGGGGACACTACTACGTTACAAAAAAAATGTACAGTTAAGAATACGAATTAAGAATTAATTGGGTACACTAGACTACTTTACAATATTTATGTCATTTATGTCTTTACCGATGTTTCAGATATTCACTTGCGGACTAATCGTATCCTCAAAGAACTATTGATCAAAGCTTCATTGAAAACTCTGTTTGATTATATTAAGACCAAATCCGATGGGAAATCGAGCAATTTTAGTTTTTTTATAGACAAAAACCTTGTCAGTGACCAGAATAACTTTAACTAATAGTACAGTCCTGTTGGTATTTTCTAAAGGTTAAAGATGTAAACAATTGCATGAGATAATTATATATTTTTGGTGTAATGACACCAAAAACAATTGTCCTTGGGAGCTCATTTAATGTTGTTAGAAGTAATTTCTTTTGGAAACATCTTTTAAAACGTCGCACAGAAGTTTGCAATGCGACGCCAATAATCTCGATACAAAGGTTTTGTTCACTTGCTACTTGAACTTCTGGTGAATTCGTTCTTAAATTATTTTCTGATGGTGGAATTCCGGGGTCCATTGGAGAATAAACAATTTAGGATATACAGATATGCACCATGCACCCAGCTGTTCATCACAAAGGGATGGTAAGTGCGTACACATCGTAATGTTACGGCACACGTGAAAATGACTGGACAATAATAGTTGTATACGCTACCCCAAACATAATTCTGAAAGAACTGACAACGAAAATGTCTCAGCGAGACAGTAAACAATCCTCTTAAACCACTTTCTATATTAACTTGAATATTAAAAAGGTAAGTCATTTGTCTTCAACATTGTTAAACCTGAAAATTTCATTTTTAAAAACCCTTCCAATCATAACTATAAGCTGCAACTCAGCTGCATTACAACAGTGAGAATACAACCTTTAACGAAACTTTCTTCGGTGTTAGAACATGAACTGTTGGAAAACTTCAAGTTGTATCACTGGGCTGATGAGACGGGTTTCTGAGGAATTTTACCCTCCTTAGCTTTTCCGACTGAGGTCAAGCCTATGTTAACTTAAGTAATTAAGGACTGCGTAGCACAAAATTTAGTTATTGGTTATATACGGATAATTTTGCTCTACGTAGCTTAAGGCTGAGACAGGATCAAGGGGAATAATGGGAATGCTCGCAATAAAAAAAATGAGAAGCGAACCTTTTGAATAATAATATGTCTCGCTTGGTGGCGCTCAAGAATCAACAATGAACTCAGTCCGAATCACACAGTGTTTTTACTATATTTTAGGCACTTCTTCTAACTCTTGAAATATCATCAAATCTGAAAAAGCCAGCGATAAAAAGAACATACATGGTAGCATTATGCAAATCGTTAGCATGACTTTTATGGATTAAATCTGAAGAAACAGGCTCTTTACGGTTGACAGTAGCAGTCCCAAGAATTCTCTTCGATGCCGACCTATCAGCCTCGACTAAAGAATTGCCAGTTGGAGAGGGAACCTTAGCCATATCATGGGCCCATTTAATGCCGTAAAAGGCGGAATGAAACACGCTGGGAGACTGTGACTTGTAAGGAGAGAGCTACGTGAGCTCAGCGGGAAAACTAGTTTCCTTAAGCTTACAGACCGCTAACTCTTGCAAATTGCACAGTGATACTGGAAGATAGTGCTGAGGAGATAAAAAACATCAATTAAAGTAAAACGATATTTAAATAATAGTAAGTACACACAAGGAAGACATACATGCGAGTCTTCAATTGGTTGCAAATCGCAAAAAATAATATATAAACAAAGCGCAGGCAATAAGCTAAGCAACCATAGCGAACCTAAACAGGCTAAGGTTAAAGAATGAAATAAAAAATATTATACGAAACAGTAAATGAGAAACCCTGGGGAATCTGTAATTGCAACAAGCGAGTAAACGTCTATGAACAAGAGCTACATTTCTCAGGGGGTAATGTGCAATACCCTCTAAATCGATTCTAAGTGCTACAACGTCGAAGTTCAATGATCTGGAACCAAAGAAGGAGTTTCGCGCGCTTTCCCTTCAATGAAAAGTCCCTGTAACTTGGGAAAGTACACCCAGTCCATAACAAAGTGCTCCAGTGAACTCCCTTTAGAACAGGAATTCCGAAAGAAAGATGACTTCCATAAGGTCCCTCTGGCTTGACACAGCTCCAAATGCTTAATGACTCTACTAACAATGAGGCAGTCTGGGGGACACAGCCAATTGTTTGTAAATCTCCAGCCCTGGCAATACGCATCACAAGCAGAGTCAGCAGCATCAGAAGCCTTAATCTTGACAGGAAGAGACTTTGCACCCAATATACTTTGCCATTTAGGGTGTGGACATTGTGTCAAAAAATCATTTTCAGAAATATTGGGTAAGCAAAACATTACCGTCCCAAGAAGCAGCGCTGTTGATCACCGAGAAAAGAAACCTTGTCATGACACGTGCAACAGGGCCCAAACAGCTTGAAAGGGAAATAATCTGGCCTGCAATGCTTGCTACGCACTCGTCATGAATGCGCGTGGGGTGCCCGTAGGTAGGCAAGATCCCGGAGACGTGGGGAAGCGATTCTTAGCAATTCGCTCATCAGTTGCCTTGATGTCAGGTAATTATCTGTATGGGCTTCCACTGGGACTTGTCCTCATTGAAAACACAGCCGGACTTCAAGAGATCGGAATGTACGACTAAGCTATTAATTTGAACGGAAACAGCATCAGCTCCCCCACCAAGGCCGTCAACAAGAAAAATTACGATGGGAATGCCCCTACTTCTTCATAACTTCAGAAGCGCCTTAAAAATGTTAGTGAAATTAATACGAGAGGGACTGAAGACAACCCAAAAGGAAGGACGCAAAGCTGAAACATAAGAAACTTTTGATGCACGTGAAAAATCTCGATGTGATAAAACCCTGACATGAGATCATATTTGAATAAATGAAAGCCCTTATCAAAGATTTGAATGGCCACGCTTAAATCTTCGTATTTAAACTTTTGTTTGATGAAGATGAAACTGTTCACGTGCCTTAAATCCAGAGTTATCTTTTGCGTGGAGATTAGCGTGGAGCAGTTCATTAACAGCATGGGACACGAACAAACTGTTAGAAAACGCCGAAGCATTGTTTGCCTTGAAAAAGGGTGTAGGAAGATAACAGAAAGGATTCTTGTAACCTAGACCGATGACATTAAGAATAAATTGCAAAGTTCCTAAAGAACGCCAGAAATTAATATACATATATACTTCCTCGCACTGTGGGCAGACTGGAAAAATCAGATGTGCTAGTGAACTGCCCAGCGAAGCCAAAACGAGCGGATGAATCTCGGAATGAAATAAATGAGACAAGGTTACAATCTAACACTCTATCATCTTCCGCTTCCATACGAAATCACTATAATGGAATGTAATTAACTAAACCTGATTTATCCTGATCTTGTTGTCACTTTCAAGCTGGAGGAGGCTGCTGTTCGGCCATCGCTGGACAGGAGGAACACCAATTCCCGGGTTTACCACCAGCGAAACAACTGCCCATGTTGGGACGACGAAGCGTAAACATAGAGGGCAATAGAGGCTGAACGGCTTTAAGGTTGCTGTTGAGTGCTGGCCGTTGAAGTAGAGGGAACCGATGTACGTACAAGCGAAGTTCTTTTGTTCGCGGCAAATAAGGTGCTCCTTTTCGTCTTCAAAGTGGACGAAGTCGATCGAGCCCGTCTTTCAGCACTGAAATTACGCTTCTCGTCGTCAGAATTTTCCGCCAGATCATGGTTTTTGTATTCCTCTACGGTAAACCAACCTGATTCCGACTTATCGGCAAGAAGAATGTGCTTTTGCAATTGGCCTTCGAACAGTTATTTCTCACCTTCATCTAGTTCTTGATTTAACTTATGAAAGCTGGTACACTTGCGCGGAGGACTCGGCGTTGTCTAGCCGTCTCTCGTAACTTTAGATTGAACTTGTATTGATCCTCGTTAGCTTTTCGTTTGAACTTGTGTGGCTCGCTGTGTTTCAGCTTCTTTATTTATTTCCCTCATTTGGAGGTCCGCCGTGTCCTCGTTGGCCCGTTGCAAATCGTTAAAAGAATTCATCAACGCTTGCTTGTTGACTTCAATCAGGGGCGTGATCTCGTCCTTGGTAATTGACATGGCGAGCATGTACCCCGGCCAACTTTGGAAAATTGAAGAAAGTACGATGAGAAATGGAACTCTGAGCAGGGTTGATTCAGAGGCCTAGATGACTACCACGTGCTACTCTCCCTCTTGTATACCCCTTCCTTTCTACCCAACATGCACCGGCCTGGACCCCAGGCCGCGTTATTCCCGTGCACGCAAATAGTTATTTCGGCCTACTTCGTGAGCTCATTCGTCAGAAATAACATTAGTTTCTTTGTTACAAATTAGTTGTGGCTTGTTCCATAAGAATGTTTCATTTAACGTCATCCCTAGGAACCAAAGGTCGATACTCTTTCAGCTGCTTTACAGTGCATTTGTATTTTAATGACGTAAGAGTTTTCCAGTGCACTTTTTGCCCAGTTCGAGTCGGTCGCTTGCTTAACATAGCTTAGATCGTTCTTAGAATCTGATTTTAATTGTTTCTATTTAAATGGAATGAAAAGCGATACTCAGAAAATAACACAGGAAATTGGTAACCAACACAGAGGTCTGTAACCTAAACTAAACGACTATACGATAAATGTGTGACATGCGATGAACAAAGACCATTATCTTTGTTTACTCTTCCAAGTTGTACCTTACTATATTGGAATTGCTTTTATAAAGAATGTACTTCCCGTGCATTTTATCAGCTGGGGGCTTTTAAATATTTTTTTCATTTTTTCTTGTAATCTTTCGGAAATTTCATTTAGGAGCTTTCCTGTTCTTTCTGATGTATGTCAGGATAGTTCCGTTTACTCTGGCTACCTCACACGCTTCAATTTATACTGTCCCTAAAGGTCGACAGCTTCTGACAACGAGCAACATGTCATTTCCGTTATGAAATTCAATGAAATGTTTTTTTTATAGTTTTGAATGTGCTTAGCTAAACATAAGTAGTTTACAGGCATGCCAATAAACGAAAAGAAACAAATTTGAAATAAACAAAATCCCAACTGGCTGGATGTAGACCAGTTGGCCATTTAAAAGCATGACCGAGGAATTCAACTAGGGTCTACGGGACTTCAGCCAGCAATGTCAAGCCCGACGCACTAAACACTCGGCCACACTGTCTCCCTGATGTTATCCAACCAAAAATTCAGTTAAAGTGTATATGACATGAAATTGTTTTTCCGCTTATTTGAAAGGACTTTTGAAATACAGAAGAATAGCGTTTTTCTTTTTGAAATGCCTTGTTTTTTTTTTATTTCAGAGATATTGACATTTTTCTATCAATGCAAATAAGTTCAGTGATGTACTAAAAACTGGTAAATTACTCAGTAAACAATATCTCTAAAACCATTGAAGCAGTGTTCTTGGAACTACGCGCCACAAATGTGCATCACAAAAGAAACAAAATGACACCCTTAAAGCTGTTACCATGACAACAGTTTCGCCGCTGGTGCTGTCTCAATAAAAACTGAAATTTCCAGTTTTTGTCTTAAACCTGCACCATCTACCGCAGCCAATACGATGATTGGAATCAAGACAATATGGGAACTATGTTTGTTCCAAGCAGGACCCTTTGTCTCACTTGAAAGGCTGCAAATGGGGACATTTGGTTTTTTTTATGACAGAGAGAGACTGGAGCTGAAAGAGTTGCTATGGCAATAAAACTAAGGGTGTCATTTTGTTCCTTTTGTGATGCACATATGTGGTGCCAAAAACACTGCTTTAATATTTCCAGAGATATTTTTTTATTCAGTATTTTACCATTTTTTAGTTGCACACCAAATGACGTCATCACTGAACTAGTTTGCATAATAGAAAAAGTCACTGTCTCTGAAACGAAAAAAGATATTTCAAAAAGAAAAATGCCATTCCCTCTGTATTTCGAAAGGTCTTTCAAATAAGCGGAAAAAAAATTTCATGTCATATACATATCAAGAAGGACTCTAATCTACCAATGCATAAGCGAACGTTCTGGAAAACGGCCGCCAGTATTAACAGCAAACGCATGTGGAGAACAAAAAGCCAATCTTTTATGCAGGCACCTGCTTACCAAGTCTAACGTTGACTCATTTCCTTGAAAATTTCTTATAATTATTTTCATGGCTTTTTTCATTACCCTATGTTCAGAAATATGAAGATAAATTAGCGGGCGGAGAGAGAATTGACGATTCAAAAGCAGCCGCCAGTATTTACAAAAGAATGTGGAAAAGAAAAAGAAATCTGAATGACCCAGGCACCTGCTTACCCTATACTTGTCGACCGCTAAACCAAACGAGATACCTTTTAACATTTTTATACGATAATTTTGTAAAATGTTTGAAACCATCAACTGCGTCTTTATAAAATGTCAATATGGCATCTTCAGCTCTTTGAAAATTTGAATTAAATAAAAACATTGAGCTCTACTTTTCTTTTCTTAAGTCATTTTCTTTTTTACAGCCTCATATTAATATTCAGTATTAGTTAGTTTTCGCGCTGAACTATTTCTCGATGTTAAAGTTCATCGCACAGGAAAATTCAGACTTTAAGTGCTATTGAAAAAATCGCCAAACTCTTCCAAAACAGCGCCTATTAATATCAATTGTTTTCCAACTCTTTATCACTTAATATACGAAATTCATGGTGCTATGGTAACTTATTGTGTCATAAAAATGATAACAGTCTGTTTTGAAATGACTGGGCAGTTTTGTGACATCATAATTGCAGCATTAAGTGGTGAAAAGTGGTTATAACGACCCATCGAAATCTAACTGCTGAAAACTGTTTTGAGTCAACTTAAAAGCTTGTACATCCGATCAAGCGAAGACCGTAGCGAGGTTCCGTATCCAGTATCTGTCCAGTTTTACTCCTAGTATCATTGTATTTATTTCATTATCTATTTTGTTGTCATCTTTCGTTCCTGCTGTCAAACTCGTGATAATGGAATGAAGCACTCTTATCTAGGACGACTCGGCGGCGCCAACACCCATTCTTTTCTCACTTCCTTTCCATCTAGATCTTAGGAAGAGATTATTATCATCTTTTCGGATATACATAGATTCATACCAATGAAAATAGTATAGTTTACTGATTCTAGTTGAAACAATGGGAACAACATTGGCTAACACACAGCATCATTTCTATCAGGTTTATGAAAGGTGAGGCTCCCGTAATTACATATGCTACGAAATAACATTTCCCTCTCTTTAGCTGTCCTGGAAAAGAAAAGAGAATTATTATCATAATTTAATATTTAATTCTTGACCATATCACAATTTTACTTTAACTACGACAACACAACATTAGAAGTAGGGGTGGATCTGGGGCCTGGGTGTAGGAGATGCGCGCACCCCTTCTCTAAGATGACATGCGGTATTCTAATATTGGATACTCTGTTTATGGGTGTTACGCAATTCCTTAGTGGTGCACCCCTCCGAAGAAAAATCCTGGATCCGCCTCTGAAAAGAAGAAATGTTTTAGATTTTTTGATCACTCCAGAGATGATGTCCCTGCCTTGGAGGTTACATTTTGTTGGAATCTCGATTTCGTGTGGATCTGGTGGAGCCGGTACCACTACAGCATACCATTCCCCTTAGCTTCTCTCGGAAAGTTTTGTTAACCAGAGCGTACATGAATGGGTTGACAGCGGAGCTGAACAGTATCAGCGTGTGAGTAACGGCGTTTGCGAGTTCACCGATACTTGCAGATGTAAATTCGTCATAAACGTGCGCGACTACGTCAGGCGCCCAACAGATTCCAAATGTGGCAGCGACAGTTACCCCCATCAAAGTGACTCGCTTGCGCACTCTCAGGACGCCCTATGTGTAGACAGAGGTAAAAATCCGATTAAGATAGTAACAAATGAATCAGCAACGGTAGTTTGAAAGTAAATTATTCAAAAAGACCGAAGAGATGAAATGAAATGTTCCAATCAAAATGTCGCTAGCACAGTCAAGTAAGGTCAATCACAGTTGATAACTACAAGTCCATAATGCAAATACCAGATATAATGTCACAGTCACACTGTCACGATCTAACTCTCAGGAACACAGCATTAGAAACTGAATATACTAATCACACGGTCACGCAATTATCGTTCTCGTCCCCAGACTCGCCAGTCCCACTTAACTAGCAAGGCCTTGGCTCGTGGAATAGTTCGTTTAGAGCACCATCAAAGTTCAAAGTTCAAAGTTCAAAACTGACTTGTGGGGAGAACACCTCTTTATATCCATGTATAAAATGTATGTAACAGCACAATTTCGTGGACATTCATAAAGACACTATCCGTAACAAAATGGACAGTAGCAACATTTAAGACAGTATTCTTTTCGTCTTTTTTACTTTGTATCGAGGGTTCAGAGTTCAGTTTGTGAGGATAGGGAGTTAGGTAAATTGACGTGACTCGTTCAGTTTCATTTTTCTAACATCCATGACATCAGAGAGAAAGAAATAGTTTGAATTTTCTTGTCCTCTTATTAAACACGTTTGTTAACACTTACTCTCTGGTGGAAGGAGAGTTGATTGTCGGGATCACGTTTGAACCACAGAGTGTACACGATTCTGGAATACAACCCAGTCATTATTGCCATGGCAAAAACTACAACGCCTGACCACAACAAATAATAAGCTTTTGACATCCATTCTTCAAACATCCAAACACAGGTATTGTCCTTTACGTTTAAGGCCAGGAGCGATGGTGTAACGACTATCAATGAGAATATCCAAGAACCAGGAATGATCACCTGAAATAGGAATGTGTAATGCTAATATACCAATTCCTGTTTTCTTCTCCATACTATTAATCATAATAAAAACACGTTTCTTTGTAAATCATCACTTTTCACTTACTAATAATTGCAGTTTGTCAGTGACGCACCTTCAGTTTACGCTTGGTAAGTCTGCCCACGTTACCAACAGGATAGATAACTACGTAATATCGCTCAGCGGCAATTACAAGCAGAGTTACAACCGAGGAGATTCCAGCAATCCATGCCAAGCCACCATCCGTCAGTAATTTACATGAAACTGTTCCTCCCACCCAATATCGGTAGGTGGACGTTAGCCTGAGCAAAGTGCTTGCGGCAATGAAGGTCGCATACAGCATATCTGCTAGAGCCAGATTCACAAGTAGGTAGTTGATGGGACTCCTGTGGAATATCATAAAAACATAGATACTTAAATAAAGAGAGGATAAGAGCAAGACAGTCAACCCTTCATATATTCCCCGAGACAATCAATATTTTTAGATGACTACTGGTTTAGAAAAAGGACACCCCCCTGACACAGGTCACGTACACAGCCTCATGTAGCTTCCAACTGATGTTCTTCCTGTACAAAAACATCCACACACTGGGCGCAGTAACTAGTCCAGGCATTTTTTCGTCGGACCTGTTACTAATTGCAAAAGAAGAGTTATCTTCATTGACCAATTAGAAATATCCTACACATTACCTAACTAAAAGTCCCTAAGGATTCAAGTATGGGAGCACATCGAAACAGGTTCCACTAAATAACTCCCTTTTTTCCCACAGCGTGACGTCGAGACCTTCAACCAGAAGTTGATATAAATTAAGCAGTTTTCCCAAAACCAAGAATCTATTGTTAAGAATAATGATTTTAAGGTTTTAATCGTAAAATAATTCAAAAGAAATGTTTCAATACGTACAATATTAAGGGTTTCCAGAGTCTATTTAGCCAGCAGTGAGATCTGATTTTTCCGAAACATTACGAGACAAAAATGCTTGACAAAAAGGTCTTATATCATCAACAGAGACCTACGCTTTCATTCAATTCGACACATGAAATATACAATGTATTTTTTAAATACGCTAGTCTCCCGAATCTTTATTTTCTTAGTCTACAGTGTTCGAAAAATGGTGCAGAAAGAACCTTTGTATTGGCCACAGGCAAGGGAGCATTGCATTCCATTTTTGCGAGAAATGCACCTCATACCGCTTGCGTGAGACAAACAGAAGAACTGGAGAAGCGAATCTGGGATAGGTGGCAAGCCAGTTGGAACAGGAAATAATTGATAATTGAGCCGCTTAGGTAAAGCTAGAGGAGCATTCCACAAGCTAGTTTAAATCTGGAGGAGTGGGCAATTTAGCAAAAACACCAAGATAAGAATCTTTAAGTCCAACGTCATAGCCGTGCCTCTATACGCGGAACGAAACCTGGAGAATCACCAAGAGGGATGAGGCAAAACTAGACACATTTCTACACAGATGTCTACGGAGAATACTTAGAATATACTTGCCAATGAGGGTGTCAAATGAAGAGGTTAGAATACGGGCTAGGACTTGCACCATCAGTGAACAGATAAGGAGGCGAAGGTGGCGTTGGATAGGGCATGTACTGCGCATGGATCATCATTAGAATCCGCGCATTGCTTTAACCTTGGCACCGGATGGAAAGAGGAGTAGAGGGAGACCAAAAGAGACATGGAGGAGAAATGTGGAGGGAGAAAGAGAGAAGACTGGTTTTGCCACCTGGACGGAAGCTGTCACTGTGGCGAAAAACAGAGTAGAATAGAGGAAAAAAGTCAATAGCCCCATTCTCCCAGATTAGAGCTAGGAACTACTAGCAGTAGTGCTTTTCCTCCCTCAAACCTCCGTTGACATGCCAAAACCTTCTCCCTGCCCCTGCTTTACCTGTAGGTAGACGCGCGACTGTGAAATCAGCTTCCCCTGGTGGCCACAGCCTCTGTGGCTTAATATGAGACGTCCTGGTTGACCTACTCCTGGTTCACCGCAGAAAAGTGATACAAATGCTTTTTCACCTAAAGATTTTAAGGAAAACGACCACTTTTTTTAGTTTGAAAGACATGTTTCGACAGAACTTCTGTCATCTTCAGTTGAATGGAAAATTACTTAAAAACCTTAAGTTAAGCAAACCGGAACTTAGAAACCTTTTTACTGTAGCCACCGCCCAGACCCATTTCTTATTTAACGGTTCCTTCTATGACCAAATTGACGGTGTGGCCATGGGGTCTCCCCTTGCTCCCGTATTAGCCAATCTTTTTATGGGACATCATGAAAAACTATGGTTGGAAAATTTTCAATGCTCCAAAATTCTATTTTATCGTAGATATGTTGACGACACTTTTTGTTTATTTCACTCGGAGCATGATGCTGTTAAATTTTTTGACTACATTAACTCTAGGCACCCCAACATAAGGTTTTCTATGGAAAAAGAACTTAATTGCAAACACTTAATCAAGCGCTATTGTAATGATTTAGACATCAAATTAGTTTTTTCTTCCTTCAAGATAGGTAACATTTTTGGTGTGAAAGACCCTATCCCCGGCGGGCTTCGTTCATGTGTGGTTTATAAGTTTACATGTGCGGGCTGTAAT
>OMLO01003266.1_pt1 | contig 13366 bp, 4 predicted proteins | sample 1674811 | NCBI WGS metagenome assembly OMLO01 (sample SAMN06265003, study PRJEB25207) | coral metagenome | isolation source: Coral host | place: Mexico:La Bocana,Puerto Morelos, Mexico | collected 2008-11-13
TCAGCCCTGTTGCTGATTGGAAGCTCTGATCCGGAAGCTTTTCTGAAACTTGACATGATATATTGATGATAATGAGAGTAACATGACTTTTGAAGGGCATATTGCTTATTTGCGGCCCGAGTAGCATCATTTGCGCCCGAGCGTAGCGGAGGTTTACCTGGCAGATGAGAAATGTGAAACTTCCCACTTTCCTACAGCTGCGATAGGAGTTTGCAGCTGTTGACTAGAAGCAAGTCTCACGTGACCACAGTGGGCACACGTTTGCATCGCTATCGCTCAACGTGCAAAACTAAACGGAAATGTTTTTTTTTAGCCGCTTGCACGTGGCAAAAATAACACAAACAAATAAACACAAAACAAAAAGCAAAAACGAAGCACGCAATGCCAGTTTACAGCCAGAACTGGTTTTACTTTATAAGAGGTTGTTATACAATCTTCAAGTCATTTTCAGCATTTAATATATTTACTTTTACAGAATATCTCAATTAAGCAAGTTTTTTGTCGTTTTACTAATGAAAATCACTATCAAAGACTACAGTCAAATGATCTGCAGTATATTGTACATTTAAGTAACTCTCCCTGCCATATAGATTGCGAATTTTGAACTCGAGAATTGCTTCACTTCCAACAGGCTTTGTCCAGTTGACGACGACGCGAAAATCACCTTGCACGGCTTCACGACTCGCCCGCGTGTTCGCCAACTATATGTCCATTGGAAAAGACAGAATATCTTTTGTTTGCTAGCTTATGAAATTAGATATTTTAATGTGAGAAAACTCGACAATCCAACGCCGTTGGAAAAAAGGGCGAGCTAGATCATGTTACAGAGATCACGATGAGGTACGTTAAAAACAACATCAACAAAAAAGAAAAAAGAAGACTAACTCCAGGCGTAGTTTAGCCCTTTACGACTGTTCATGCTCACAAACGTATTTTTAAAGCGCAACTCGAAGGCTATGTTTCAAGTACTTCTAAGTTAAAAAGCATCAAGGCCGTCTATTTATATAGTTGAATGTAACAGAACTTTGTTTACTATGATACAACTGTGCTTTGACGCACTTGGTATAACGGTAACGATAAAAAGATCTATAAACAAGTTTTGAATAATTATAGAACTATAGCACAAGAATGTGTTCAGATCGAGTTCAACCACACACGGCTATTTTCTTAAATAAAACTCTAGATTCCATGATTGATTTACGAAGTTCACTAGTTCCACTTGTGCTGCACGCACACACTTGCTGTTCTAATAAACACTGACAACGGGAAAGTCTTCACCTCCAAAACTAAAAAAGCTACACTTTCGAAAAGCAGTATTTTACAGCCTCTGCACTTATTTGGAGGAATTAGCCAATGGCGGGCGAGATGCCTGTACAACACTAGGTAGCGTCCTAGCAACGTTGACTCGATTCGTTGGCCCAAGAGTTAAGTTGATGATGGGTGGATTCACTGAAGGGGCGACAGATCCAGTTGGTGGGGTCGCAAGGCGGACGGTGGGCGGAAACTGAAGCGGCTGGTAGGAGAGACCACCGGGCTGCGTATAGGAAGTCTGTGGCGCTTGGGGAAGCGGTGGTGGGTGCCTTGGGTTAGGCTGCTGAGTCATGTGCTGAATGAACCGCATCTGATTCTGCCGGCGTATCTCGTCCTGCTGGCGCTGATGCTGCTGATACAGGGCGGTCCGCCGCTGGTGATAGAGCTGCTCCTGCTGTTGCCGGGCTTGCCGTACACGTTCCTCGATGTCCTGACGTTGCTGCATCTCCTGCAGCTGCCGAATCTGTTGCATCTGCTGCAGCATCTCGGAGTTAAGTCGGATGCGCTCTGCGACTTGCTGTTGCAGGTGGGTACCAGGTAGGTCCTGGCTGCGAGGGTGTGCAGGAGCTTAGAATTAAAAGTATAAAACGTGTATGTCAGAGAGTTAATGCCCATATAGGCCTTATTTTGTTTACTTATCAAGACACTGATTTAGCCAAGCCAAGCTTCTCGCTTGAGCCTGTGATGCAATAGAACGAAATACCAGTATCCGGGCAGCGGCTTATTAAAAAAACTGACGCGATCTTGATTAGCACTTGCGATTTACACTTAAGTTGGACTCTTGTAAAAACCCAAGTCGTACTGTTGTAAAAGTTTTGCTTAATTTGATTTATGCCATCCTTTACACGTGTAACGGTGCACCTGTAATTAGGAGACGGACACTTGTAGCCTGGGCCCCTAACGATTTTTATGAAACTTATTTTTTGCCTGCGCTTGTATATACAATAGTCCGACTTGTAGATTACAAGTGTAAAAGTTCTATTAAATTGGTCCCAGCTCTTGATCTACTGCGTACTTCACAGAGAAAGCTTAAAAGCTGTCTTCGTTTTCTAGTGAAATATCACCTGCAGGTTGGCAGATAAATGATTTATCAACAACCAGTTCAATTTTTGGCCAACAAAAATTATGTGTTATGCCAACAAAAATTACGTGTGTGTGGTTCTTCTTTGATGATATCTTCAATGACTTCGAAATTTCAATGTTAGGCGCCCATGCGGGCTTCTTTGCATAAAAAATATATGCGCAATGCATTTTAAATGTGCACAATTCCTGCTTTAAAGTAGTATGACCCACTGGTAGCTTACAACTGATGACCCACCCCGTTCACTTCTCCAAACCCTCCTCCCAATGCATAAGTGAATTCTCGTAGCAACGTTCAGCCCTGGCCAAATGGACTCGCAAGTAGCCGCAAGTTGAACTTGCATATAGACTTGCGTTGGGTGGATAAATGGTGAAAAACTTAGGTCGACTTGCTTAAGAGTTTGATCTCGACCAAAGAGAGCGAAGGTCGCCGTAAGACTAGGTAAGTGCACGCAAGGCCTGGTCAAATGGAGTCGCAGGAAAGCTTAACTTTTAAGCTTGGGTTTGGCCAGGGCTTTACGCCGACACCGGACCTTTAGCCCAAATACCTGTTTGACCAGACTTCTCCGCCTCGTAGGCCACCCATGCGGCTTCCATTTCTTCGGGAGTCAACTCCTCAGATTCGATGTTCTGTAGCAGGGAGTCATGCTCGAGGTAGTTTACTATCCACTTGGGGTGAAGACGAGTTATCAAATCTGCTAGTACAGCATCCTAGGAAAAGACCACGGTGATGAAATAATAATTACGAGGTTCAGAAAACCGCAATGGCGACATCAACGGGACTGAATTTTGAGAGCGGTCTCTGATGATCAGACCTCTACTTACGAAGAGATGTTAGAGCGAGTTGGTTAGTGCTCTTTGAACGATATACGCATTCAGAATCATCTGCGTCTTATTTTTAAAATTATTCATGGTTTTAATCTGCCTAGATTAAGATATCCGAGGGACATGATAAGGGTGAGAAAATCAATGAAAGATCTCCGTGGTACATATCGGCTCGAAAAACCAAGATTAAATACAACGACGCGAGCTACATTCCTTAAGATATTTTGCTGCTACAAGATGGATCGATTTAATTGAATCAGTGCGCACTCTTGACAAGCAAAAGAATAACCATGCACAACCTAAAGGTGACAAGAAAATTTCATGTCCCAAAAAATTACCCAACCCCTACACACACCCCAAATAAAAATCATAATAATGGTCCGTCCTTTTCAATAGCGCATCAGGATAAGCCGAGAAAGAAAAACACAGACGCGGTAAGATGTTGATAATTCGTGTTTGTTTTGGAATTTCCTAATCGAAGGCCCTAATTATCAACATCTTACTACGTCTGCGTGTGTCGGTTTATGCTCATGGCGCTAGTGAAAACCAGCCTTTAGTCGGCGGCTCTAGATAAACCGATCAATGACGTGATTCTATCAACAATCAAACGAATACTAACATTTTAAGTTATATGAAAAGGATAGCAAGTCAGTGGACCATTTAGAAACTATTTCAGCAAAGTGTACCTTAGGAAGAGGCAAAACCGGCCGCTCCTTCGTTTTCTGGCCTTCCTTATCTGTTTCTCCTTCGGTTGCTTTGTCACCTTCCTTTGCACTTTCGCCTTCTAACACTTTGTCGCCTTCTTTCGCTTTTTCACTTTGACTCTCATTCTCGACTTCCTTGGGTTCTTCACCTTGTTTTTCGCTCTCGCTTTCCTTGTCTTTCCCATCATCATTTTCTTTTTCGCCTTCCTTCTCGTTCTCTCCTTCCTTCTCGTTCTCGCCTTCCTTGTTCTTCTCGCCGTCATTACCTTTCTCGCCGTCTTTGTCGTTCTCGCCGTCTCCCTCTTTCTCCTCCTCAAGTATGTCAGGAGTAAACGTGTACAGTTCACGGAGATCCGCTGCCGTGAAATGTCGCTCGATCTGTTGCTGATCGACCACACGGCCTGACATGGAGAGCTTTGTCACCTGCGATAATGTGGTAATATTTGCACATAAACACACAAACACTGGGACATAAAGCTCAAAAAAACACCCTGTTGATAAAAATGAATACCACACAAACCATACGGAAAAACAGGAACTCTCTACCGAATGAATTCAATGAATTCTTGCGATACGAAGAAGAACGTTCACTCGCTTAGCTCTGTCCGCCTGCACTACAATCGTTCAAGTTACTTACTCGATTTCCACAGACAGAAGTTAATGTTCTGGAGTATACACACTAAGTTAACCACTAACCTGTCTATCATATATTTTCTCCTCCATTGTTCCCTATCGACAAACAGAAAAAGAAAATAAAATCGATCAACTTACTAGTTGGTGGATACCGAATCTTATCAAATAAAGGCAGTATTCACACAAAAGAGACCTGGTGGAGCAACGCATTCAGAAGGAAGTATTCCCTATCCCTCTGTTTTTAAAAAAATCAAGTCATCATACAGCCCCGCACTCAATAGGTCAATTTCAATATGTCAAAGTTCTAATATGGGTCCGAGGCTTGGGGAAATAGCCCAAAAGAAATCACATCCAGGTTGGAGGATGAACTCGGTTGTTTGTTTTATCCCTCAAGCCTCGAAGCCAAGTATGAATTATAGTATATATATCGAAATTGGCTAATTCTGAAATATAAAAATAGTGAAAATGGAATGCAGGAGGATATTTATTTTGACCTACAATGAGCGTTGTTAAAGGAGCTCATCCACGCAAATAGATAACTACAAACCATAAAGGAACAAGGATGGAGAAGATTCACACGGTGTACAAAACGAAGAACTTGAAAAATTCAAGCTCAATTTATCAAGATGCGCAAACAGTGACCAAGGTCCTTGACTGATCAGGCAGACGATTGTTCAGAGAAGTCTGGGCAACAAGGAGATGACTTGCCCGTTGTTTTTCCTGTTGTTGTCGTATTCTTTTATACCCATTGTTATTGAACTTGACGTTTAGTGATTTCGATGCTTACCTGTGCAATAAGTCTGTACACGTACACAGCTTTGGTCTGTCCAAAGCGATAAACCCTAAAGATGGACTGCACATCATGAGAAGGGTTCCAAGACACGTCAAACACAACCACCCGATTGGCTGCCACAAGATTGATCCCCAGGCCCCCGGCCTTGGTCGAGATGAGAAACAAACGGGCGCTGAAAGAAACCAAAAACAAGTCAGGGGAAACACCTTGGGTTTACGGTACTTTAATCGGGGTTTCCTGCATACTTTCCTCGCGATCCTCATTTCATGAAGGAAAAGCACTTATTGTTTATTACAATAACAATAACAATAACAAATAAATAATAAATAATCTTTATGGCGGAAGCTCCCGTCACATTGCGTGGTATTCAGGTCCTCAGTAACTTAAAATAGAGGAGAAAAATAAAACACTAATCACAATCCATTCCAGGTACTATTTCAAATTGAAAATAAAACTTGAATGGTAATAAAATAACAACACTTGAAAAAACAACTCTCTTTTTTTCACGTTGTTTAGAAATCAATTACAGTTACTTGACACAGTAGTGCAGTTTGTTTTTTAGTTCTCCAACAAGATGTTCTATTATATTTCAAAACAGAAATTCGATCCGAAATGAATATATCTTTTTCTGCACACTTTCCTGTTGATCAACATTTCATAAACGGAAGACATTTGACTACAATGGAAGTAATATTTTTTTTTATTCATGCTGGTGATAAACTGAATACAATTATTTAATACAATATAAACGGGCTTTGCACTTACCATTTTTCTGTCAGTACTCTCCAACTAAAATCAGTCAAAAACTCGGAGAAACGCCGACTTAATAGACACCGAATCGTGTGGAAACCATACCGAAGTACTAAGTTAACTTGTCGTTAAATAATAAGCCCAAGGTACTTACGTTTTGTTATCTTCGTCGTTGAAGATGTCGGCCCATCGCTGCCTCATGTTCACACTTGTGGAGCCATCCATACGAAAGTAGTCACACCCTCGGCACCAGTTCTCTCGATCGCCACCAATTTCTCCACCACCCAGCATCTTCTCTATCAGATCAAGCGTGACAAGACTCTGGCTGAACACCAACACTTTATCATGGACAGCCTCGGCGTCAGCCAGGACTTCCATCAGGAGAACAAGCTTGCCGCTAAGCTCCGCGTTGTACTCGGCGTCTTCTTGCAAAAACTCGTCGTACCACTCTTTCTCCTCTTCGATCTCCACATCCGAGCCGTCCTTGAATGTCGTCCCGGACCGTGTGCTGCCGTACAAACTGCCGTTCGTTTCGCTGTTGTCTTTGCTTGTAGACGCTCTCGCATCGTTCACGACCGTGACATCCTTCTTGTGAGGCTGTTCGCGGTCGTCTTGTCGAGAGGTACTAGCGCCATCGTTGATAGTCACCACAGTGATGTCCTCGCCGTCAATATTCACTGTAGAGGAACTGGCCTTGTTTGATGCCGAATGTGCATTTCGCGAGGCTGCTGCCTTCCTCTTTGACGACTGCGGGAGAACTTCATCGTCGCTCTCATCACTATCATCATCATCATCGTCATCATCATCACTGTCGTCTCTCTTCCCTCTTCTGCCACCATGCTTTTTCCTTCTTCTTTCCTTCTCACTTTCCGATGATGACTGATCCTCCTCTTCTTCCTCTTCCTCTGACGAAGTTGATTTCAAGCTTTCCTCTTCCTCGTCTTCCTCCTCCTCCTCGTCAGTGTGCACCACAAAGTCATCCATGCTGTCAGAGTCCACAAACTTCTCTGGTCGTCTGAGGGCTTCAAGCTTCAGGCACCAGGGATGCGTCCAGATGCGCATCAGAGCTTGGTAATCAGAGAAAAGTGAAACACCTGAAAGGAAGACAAATCAAATCAGCCGTTACAACGCGTCAGTGATGAGTTTTTGTAAGTCCGTTTTACTAATCGGAGAGAATTCACCTTTGATACTTTATTCACGTCTTGTCGTCTCAATTCTCAATCCCATAGCCCTCCAACAACAGTTATTTATGTCATTTTATATCATTGTTGATTTTTTGCACTTTCGTTGATATTTACCTCACTAACAAAAGTGATACATTTTCCGATCACGCTACAAAAGATATCAGTTCTGAATATTGAAATGACATGGCACAATTAACTGCTAAGAGGAATTTTGAGAGCCAATGCATTGAATATTTTTTGTGCTACGCGGGTTTAAAAACTAAAAGGAAGTTTACAAATAAGGCACTGGCTCATTAGTGCTTTTGCCACCAACACATTGGCAGTTTTTGAAAGCCAATTTCCGCTCGAATATTACACTTAAACAAAATTTAACCAGTTTATAATTTTCGCAAGCTCTTAAAGTTTGTAGTCTTCTGTGCGCAAAACCGTATGATAATGGGGAAAAATTTAAACAATGACGTTTGCAAAGATTCGCCCATACAATATACATGTATCAATGAAACAAACAAGCTTTTTTCTGAGAAAACAATATTCCTTTAGTTCACGAGCTATTTTCTCATTACCTCTCTTGCAGACGTCTCCTTCTGGGAACACAAAAGTCTTGAGGTAATGTTCGTACAGTTTTCTCTGTAATGATGACAGCCGAACTTTGATCACGTACTCGTGTTTGCGAGGAAGAAAAGGTACCAGTGCTGAGTAATCTTTTCTCTGTCAACATAATGACAAAGACCAAGTTAGTGAAAAGTTATAATACACCTCAAAACGCGTGGAGTTCCTGTCTAATATCACGCACTATATCTTTTGCATTTCTGTTCTTATGTAAAGATATGTATTTTGTTTTCCTTCTGCGGCTTGGTCATGTCAACACGAAAAACCCAAGGGATCATATAGACACCGAAACTGACCGAGATACGGCTGAGCGGATGGATAGATTCATCACATCACTAATCAGTCATTTCATATTAACAAACATAAATGTTTATTAACTTGACTTTCAAAGTGAATATTACTCACAAAGGACTTCCGATTTAACAAAATACAACTTAATAAATTAAAAAAAAAAAACTTTCTCCGATTAGAGCCAGAGAGATGCGTTACAGCGATAACAGAATACTAACACTTCTTAGTTTCCTCCCTTCTTCTGCACATATAACACGCAGTGACAAGTCTAGGCCAAGCGAGCTTCCTCAGCTTCAATTACCAATACAAAAATAGACCTTTTAAAGCTCATGAGCAGTTTAATAGCAGAAGCAGTTGCATAAAGGCCTGTCCAAACGGGAAATATTTGGCGACCAAACACCATCAAACATTGTTTGGTGACCAAACATTTTACCGTTTGGCCACCTTGTTAGGTGCTGTTTGATCGTGTTTGATCGTGTTTGATAAAATTTGAAGGCCATCAAACATTCGATCAAACAACTTAAAACATTTCTTTTGTTCTCGTGTTTGATGGATGATGTTTTGTTCGTTTGGACAGCCGTATCAAACATGCTTGGCGCGCGCATGCGTACCGCGCTTTCTCAGTGGCTTGTATCCATAGATACCGCGTCTTGTTTACGTACGTTGCTTGTTCAGTGTTTTAAAACTGGCGAACGAAGAAGCTTTGGTGGACGTTGTTGAAAATGGGGAGATGGGGAGCTTTGAATCCCAACCTACGAAGTCTCTCGTTCTGCCGTATTGAGATCTCGCGCTGAGAAAGTTGCGCTAGGTAATTTGTGGCCCATAGTTCTTTGTGTGTGGAGTTTGATACTGTGTTTGATCAAACATGTTTTAACCGTTTGGCCACCAACTTCTACATCAGCATGTTTGGTCACCAAACAATGTTTGATGATGTTTGGTTGCCAAACATTTCCCGTTTGGACAGGCCTTAAGCCTTTGAAAGGTTTTAACATGAACAGGAGTCGAGGAGTATGTGCTTGTTGTGGTACACTTCTGTGCTACTCACCTGAACACACCCCGCCAGCATCTTATGTAGCACATGACATCGCTGCTTCATCAGCTGAACATCAAGCACGGTCGAGTCAGCACATTGGCCGTTTTGGATTGGATTCACAAACGTGTTGGTGAACTCCTTGCGCGTACCAAGGAGATTCGGCTTCACAAAACTCACCATACAATGATCTGGAAATACAGAAAGGTAAATGGATATCAGTGTGAGCAGACACGACTGTAAGCAAATAAGGGGTAAGGGCGCTTTGTGTGCACAGGAAAGGTGAATGCAGTATATGCTTAATAATGATTACCAGCCACTGTTTAGGAAAGGAGCTTGTAGCTGAATTGCTCGAAAGCCGGTGTACGTTAAGTTCCCAGCATTAAAGTTGACTGGAGAATTAATTTGTCTTGAGTAAAAGAAATGGACAAACAAAATAAAAAGAAAATCTCACCGTAAAGTTACAAAACGAAAAATTAAAATTCTTGCTAATCCTGAACAGCCCAGCAAGACCAGACCCGAGGAGGTGCAGAAATTAAGTGTGCGCACCATGAACAAAGACAAAAGGATTCATTCATGATATGGAGATACATACATTCAATTAGATTGTTCTGTAAAGGAGTACCAGTCAGTGCGATACGTCTTTTAGTCTTGATGCCATTTAGTGCTTTGGAGATAGCACTGCTATCATTGCGCAGGATATGGCCTTCGTCACAGATCACTAAATCAGGACCTATCATGTTATGAGAGCAAAACATTAACTTTAGTAATGGCATAGATCGGTACTTATTTGTGTGGAAAGCAATCGGGCAATTACAAGTACTTCGTCTTTACTACGGTATGAGATTGGATGAATACACAACAGTAATTTGTAAGTAATCGTTAAAGGCTTTGAAATAAGGACCTTCATTTGAAAACTACTCTAGTGTAATTCTATACATTGCTGATACCTAAATTTCAGTTGAGTGTTTGACCACATTCCTAAACAAGAAGAAGTGAGTTGAAAATACAATGCGCAGCGGAGTATTTTTGACGGACCATGAGGGGTTTGGAAATTTGGTCAAACAAGTGTCATGCTTGCGGGGATATCTGCTTAATCGAAACTAAAACTATGGACAAAACGGAGAAATAAAACCGTGAACATCTATGCTGATTAGGATCAGATATCCAAAAACTAAAAATAAAAATCATGATTTCCTTTATTTAAACTTGATGAGTTATTCATGATTTAAGAATCTTTGATTCTCCAATCTAGTACGTCAAGAGGCGAGAACTGTACAACATCAACTAAAGGAGTTCTATCCGGGCAATTGTAAGACGCAACTTTAGGCTACAGTTGCGATCACTTTTGTGGGTTAAAAAACAAAACAAAAAGAAAATAGGCATAGTGGAAGAGCTACAGAATCAGAACAGTGTTTTAGTCAAAATCTTCTCCTTGCATGGCATCTAGAGCGCCACGTGACACATATTGAAAATGTATCAAAATTTTCTGGCAACATAGATGAATATCTTAATCCTCCTTCACTAAATTTTCACTCTGTTGAAATCTCCTTTAAAGCCTTTAAATATGTAATTTTCAATGATCTTGCATAACTCTTTCAAAGTGCAATTATCTCTACCTGGATCAACAAGAGCTTCCTGGAAGACCTTCTTCTGAGTTTTACTTCTGACTCGATAGCACTGTGACAGATTACGGTACATTGAATAACCCATAACCATCACACCACCATACCGCATCCAGTGTTTGAGCATGTCTGACCGCCGCCAGTTGTTAGCACCAGCTTCCTGCAGGATATAGACCTGTGGAAAGAGCATAGGAAGATTAGAAAACAACCTTGGATCCGTAGCGCTTTAAGAATTCTATTCAGCTTCTTAGCTGGGAGACTAGATTCTTTTAACAACCTATAAACGGGTGGGAAACAATGGGGAAATCAGCAAGAGCAAATCAGTAAAGATGTACGGTAAAGTCTGCATATGAGCCAAGTGGCTCACCACGCCGGAGCTTATCCCGGTTTCTGTAGCATGAAGCGACTAGGAATATTGCTACTCCCCCCTGGATGGGATGCTAGTCCATTGCAGGGTTACCCCCAGCATTAAATTCGCCGGTACCCATTTATACACCTGGGTGGAGTGAGGCACTGTGAGAGTGAAGTGTCTTGCCCATGAACACAACGCAATGTCCAGGTCTCGAACCCGATCGATCCAGAGTCGAGCGCACAAACCATGAGGCCACCGTGCCTCCCACTTACAAAAAGAGTTAAGTTCAAAATCTTTTGCCTGCCTGCAAAAACCAGAGAAGGTTAATGAAACCCCTGCTTGCAGGAACTGTTCAACATTCACTAAAGTTAAATCGTTTATTGCCAAAGCAATTAGCTTTTTTTTCAAAGCTTCTTCAAAACAACCTTTCCCTGTTAGCAACCCTTCATTATTTGGAAATGATTGGAGAGAGGTAAGTAGAGAGATTTTTAAGAGCTAGGAGCAAAAAGCACTGACCCACAATCAGAGGAATGCACAATGCAAAGATCTATTGCAATCTAGTTTAATTTCTAAGGCTGCTCTCGAGGAAAACGTGAAAACAAATTGCACAGTTTACAGCGTGAATGCCAACACAGCATAGTATTACCTCCAGCCTGTCATCCACAGCAAGCCACTTCTCAAACTCCACTTGCCAGTTTAGAACAGTGTTGAGAGGAGCTACAACAAGCACACATCGCATGTTGATATCCTTGTGTGTTATGAGCGTGTGGACAAGAGCAACAACCTGAAAAAGAAATGCTTGTTTCAAACATACAAAGAACGCATGAAATGTGCCAGTAAGAAAGTTACATTGCAAAGTGATAAACTTTGTTCAAATTTACATTTGAAAGGGAAGTGAAATCTAGAAACATTCATAAAATGTTGCAAGGTTAAACTCTTTTCCACTGGATAGTGACTTAGTCGGTGGAAAGCATGATACAGTCTTTGAACATCTGGGGCCAGAATGTTTTACATGATGTAAAAAAAGTGCACACAAGCTCATTAACTATTACGGATTTTTATATCAAAGAGTTGGAAGGGCTTTCTCTTGCTCTTGCCTGACAGGGAGCTACAGTAATTATTAAAGCTAGGAATACCTGAAGTGTCTTGCCTAGTCCCATGCAGTGCGCCAGTATACATCCACCACCAGGTTCTTCCTTCTTCCATGAACTGAGCGACTCAATCACGCAGTCATACATGAATTGAATTCCTTTACACTGGTGCGGTTTGAGATGCTGCAGAAGGTCCTCCTTCACCTCCACAAGGGGCTCCTTGGTGCTCGAGTCAGACTCCAGCACAAGCTTATTCACCTTGGCAGATTCAGTAGGCATGTCGTCCAGTTCATTATTACGAGTCCTTTTTAAAAGCCGTTTTCGTCTCTCCTCCTCAAGTCTTCTTGCTTTTCGAGTTTCTTCTGCGAGTTTACCATCTTCCATAAGTTTACGGATTTTCTTACGACCTTTCCGTTTTGATGGACTTACTTCCTCCTCTCCATCGTCCTCATCTTCCTTATCATCCTTCCCATCAGATTCATCACTATCTTTATCAATAATATGTCTCTTTCGCCTTTTCTGTTTATCTTTTCCCTTCCGTTTCTTTTTTGGTTTGTCATCATCTGATTCAGAGCCAGTCTTTCTTGCTTTGCGTCTTAATCTGCCTCTCTTTTTCCTGCCGATCTCTTCTTCAGATTCGTTGTCAGTTTCTGATTCCACCGTTTCCTGATTTTTGCTGCTCTTCTGTTGTTGCCTCTTTTTCTTTTTGGCAGAGACATCACTGTCCGAATTTTCACCTGTTGATTTTGATTCATCTTCTGAGGAAGCTATCTTACGTGGACGTTTTCTGGTTTGTTTCTGCGTAATGCTTGTCTTTCTTGAGCGTGTCTTACTTACTGCTCTATCACTCTCCTCTGCAGACTGTTCTTCAGACTCTGATATAACTTTTTTCTTTCCTTTGCCCCTTTTCATCTTCTTTACCCCTTTCTTTGCCTGACTGCCTTTTCCTTTTATCACAGAAATAAAGTTTGCAAAATTAGAATCAGAATCAGAATTATCTGAATTCTGATTAACAGGTTCATCCTTGCTCCTTAGTTTCCTAGAAGCTTTTGAGCGTGACTTGGTTTTCTTATCTTCAAAATCCGACT
>OMLO01003267.1_pt1 | contig 13366 bp, 11 predicted proteins | sample 1674811 | NCBI WGS metagenome assembly OMLO01 (sample SAMN06265003, study PRJEB25207) | coral metagenome | isolation source: Coral host | place: Mexico:La Bocana,Puerto Morelos, Mexico | collected 2008-11-13
GCCATTCCCTTTGTCTCTCTCTCAAAGCGAGTCTTGGTCCTCATCCTTTCATTGACAAAGGGATTTCATTCACGTATCCCAAAATCCAAGATGGTGTCGGAATCTAAAATAACGGAAGCTACAACGTCATAACCAACAAAAGGAATAGGCCATTCCCTTTGTCTCTCTCTCAAAGCGAGTCTTGGTCCTCATCCTTTCATTGACAAAGGGATTTCATTCACGTATAAATTAAACTCATTGACAGCTGAATGGTTATGCACCCGGCCTCGCTTAGATAAAGGGGCTTAAGGCAACTCAGACATCGACTGACCTCGTTAAAAAACGGCAACTTATATTATGTAAACACCACATGCATAACCTTCATTCCTTCATTGCACCGCAGTGAGAATAATATGATTTTGATGTCGAAGGGTTGAGGTCTAAGCTTACTAATCTGAATGCTTGACATTATTGTATGCAATAACCATTTCTTTCCTATTTTTTTTTTAGTTCCAGAAGTTAACGGCTGGAACATTAGCATCCCCAGCATAGGATCGACAAGCATAAACGTCTCTTGGGCGTACTATGCTCCCGCTGATCCTCACGTTTTGAGCTTTTATGCTGTGGTATGTACACTGACCAATCACGATGCTGGACCGACAGTGGCAATAGCTAGTGAAACACAGTTACAGCTAGAGGTAACGCGACTTAGAGCAGTAGCCACTTACAGTGTTCAGGTTCTGGCTGCAACAATTTACAAGATAAGTGGAGCATTCAGTTTCAAAGGAAGTCAGAAATCCACTATCAGCACAATAGAGGGAGGTAAGTATTGGCCGTAAAAATAAAATATTTATTAGCTATATCTGGAAGGGTTCAGGATGAAAATACCAGTTGCGTCCCCAACCAACTAAAGATACAACCATCCAAGGAACCATTTCTTTGGGATTATCTGTATAACGGGATCAGTGACCCAATATCAATCGGAACATGATGAATCCGCTGTAGGCAGGGATTCATCCGTTCGGATCATCTCAAAGAACTGCACCCTTAATGAATACTGAACTGATAGTAGATGGAGCGTTATATAGGACATAGGAACTTAAAAAGCCGAGTTTTCACAGCAAAACTATACCCATTCAAAAGAAACAACATATCCTGATATCTATATCTATATTATATGTCTATATTAACGGAAAGAGTTGAGATGAACCATACAAACTCAACAGCTATGGAACAGTAATGTGACTTGATAGCAGGTTTATTTCTTGGTACAATATAATATTTATCTCTATACTGTAATTCTTTTTGTTATTTTCAGTTCCAAGTGAGCCTCCCGGTAACGTGATTGTTCTAAGTCCTGATTCCAGCGTTATAAACGTATATTGGTCTCATATCGCAAATGACAGTGTGAACGGAGTGCTACAAGGGTACAAGGTTTTCTATCGTAGCCTCTTGGACGATGGAAATTATAAAATGGTTTCAGTTGGACCATCCACCTTGCAAGTCGTTATCCGCGACAATTTTATTTACACTGATATCTATGAGGTCAGAGTTGCAGGCGTTACAGCCGTTGGCGTCGGAGTGAAAAGCGAGTCCGAGCTAGTCCAGCCAGGTAAAGGAATTTTAAAGGCAATAACGTAAGTGATAAATGGACATCTTTTGAGCTGTACAGCAGCGTAGTTTAGTGCGAAAATTATCTTGACCTTTTTCTGTGTTAAACATATACCAGAGCATAAAACAGAAAAAGGCATATTTTATTGTTTTTCGCCACATATGTATAAACTCTACATCACAAAGCAAATAAAGAAGGCTAAGCCGTGTATTACACTACACTGGGATAAAACACTCCGGACATTTAAGAACATTCTCCGGAGTGTTTTATCACAGTGTAATACACGGTTATCCTATTTTTTTTGCTTTATGATATAAAGTTTATCTGGCGAAACACAATAAAACACACTTTTTTTTTTCTAAATAAAGCGACGACTTGTTCCTATCTTGTAGAACGCCCGTTCTAAGACGATTTATATTTTCGCTTTGAATTTTATTCTAGGCTGTATGCGGGGTTATATTTACGAAACAATGGGCAGGATAACAAGCCCTGGCTTTCCAGAGGACTATCCAAATAACTTACTTTGTTATTGGATTGTGGTACCTGGGTTCCTGGATTACCGACTTGTCCTTACCTTTGATACTTTCCATACAGAGGACATAGATGGAAAACCGAACTGCACGTAAGTTTGCTCATTGTAGTCTATTCTTATTCCGAAGAATTCTTGGCTTTCAGCTGATGTCATAGGCTTATGCAAATTAGGTTTCCGCCATGTTGGTGCCCATGCAAGATATGAAATTGTATGCAAATCTATGTCATTTCCAATTAAACGCCCACGATAAAAGTCTTCAAATAATTCATCTTTCTAATGGATATTTCGCAAGGCAGCGATCCAAAATCACAAGATGAGATATCAGTGCTTTCATCCTACGGTAAAAACCTCGAACGTCCGAGAACGCTATTGAAAGAAAATTTATGTGGTCGGCGTATATCGAGCGCCCATACCGAGCGAGAGGTTCGGCTCAGAATGTTTGCCTCCTATAGAAGTCTCGGACTAGCTTTCCTATTTAGTTTTGGAGACAAGCTATTACGCAATTAAGTACTTTAAGGCCTTGAAAAGTTTGGATGCGTAGAACTAGATGGTTTCTGGTTTCGTTGCGTCAGTTCAAGGGAAAGAAATCGCAGGCAAAATGGTTGTGGCAAAGGTAAGAAATTCGCAGTGAATGAACGATCCTCTTCTGAACATTTGCGATAATTGCAGAATTGTCCATCGCAACTATCTAGTGGGAAAATATTCTGGAAACTGCTGACAGTGAGACAACAAACTGATATACAAGATTTTGCAACGGTGGATTTTAGTCTAAGTTTCATAGGTACAATAATGATCTCTTGAAATCTGTTAAGCGACTGTGTTTGCCGTGTAACATGTCAGGAGATGTTCTCGAAAACAACCATTAGTATTTCCATAGACGGTAGCCCAGTGTAAAAGCGAACTATATCGTCAGTGTCAAAAAAAAAAAATCATTATTCGGAACTTCATATCTTCTTGTCTGAAACATGTAGTCAAACCAATGGTTTTGCACTGGGCGTCGGTTTCGAGTTTTCTGTTCAAGAGGTGGTCGAAAATGCTGGTAAATAAAATCCATCAGATGGAGGAGATTGTTTGCACTTTGATACTGATGAGACCAGGAAAGTTCTGCTTAAGAGATAACACTAACTTTGCAGTCCCCTTTCCTTTCAGCCGTTTGTAGTCATCAGCAGCAACCTTGCGCACTTCGAAACTCTCAGTATTCGACGTCCTTTCGCTTTGCAGTAAATAAATTTACGGCCTCCTTCATCCTTAACTATTAAATCCCCCTTCGCTCTCCAGTATCGTACCGCTGCTGATCGCTGTGCACGTGTTCGTTCCTTTACTGATGGCAGACGTTCACCTTCAATTATACTTATCAGAGCATCAGGCTACGATCGGCGCTTCGTGCCTTTGATACGCGAATGTTCAATAATTTTAGAGGAAAAACGACTGCAGTGATGACTGTATTTTCCATTTTCCAAATGTTTAACCAAACAACTTGCGTGTGTTTTTGGGTTACTGTAAAGCTGTAGATTACCACTGACCCAGGATTTAAAAAAAGGCAAAGCTAGCAAACACTTTCAATTAACCAAGCTAGCTGAGCATGCATTTTACATCTACGTAGCTTACACTACGTAGCTCGAGACAATTACGGTATTAAGAATGTCCGATGAAAATGGCAACCAACAAGTTTAAAGCCGTGGCCTAGTGATTTTAAAACAAGCATTCATGAAGGCTTAGTCGTCTCAGATTTGGAACCCTTTCAGGATCAAGACTTTATGATGTTTCTTTTGGAAACTTACTTAGAAGTAGATCCAGAAGAATCGTGATAAAGTCGAATTGTTTTGGTAAATAAAAAAGGAGAAAATCAGAGGCAATGGGTGTTACCTTGATGTCGTTAAGTTTCTATCGGGGTGTCATCATGTCATCAACAGTCGGATTCAAAGTGCATTTCGATATTTTCGAAAATTTAATTAATTTAAAATGTTTACTTTTTGAAGCATGCCTTAATGTGTGCGTTCTTAAATATCTTTAGGTTCCAAATCACAGAGGTATGCCCGTCTCGATGGGCTAAGCAATATCTTCAAAAAATGATTAGACCACTTTGCGGAAGTTTCAATAGATTATACATGGGAGCCTTTCTGTTTCTGTTTCAGAGATTTCAAGAATGACCACATCCAAGCTGGAACAGTACTTGATGTTTTCAGAATTACTCCATATTGCGGAAACATGGATCCGTTTGCGTTAATCTTGGACGCTAATTCTTCTAACCCAGGAGGGGTGCTATTTCGATCCAATGACGACTTAGTACGGCAGGGATTCAACGCCAGTTATTTCGCCGTAAACAAGACTCAAAAAATTTGTAAGTTTCTTAAATAATGAAATGAAAATGTCTCTAAAGAATTCGTCAAATACTTGTGGAAAAAGATAGTTCGTCGCAAGTGTAGAGCGCGGTCTGGTTATCAGCTTCTGAAGTCCAGCTCAAGCACACAAGTGCTTCTGAAGATATATTACATCGTTTTACAATTAGCCAGTTACCTGACACGTCCAGAATAATGAAATCAATATTGCACTTATAATGTGGTTCTCAGAAATGATGTTTTCCTTTATTCATAATTAACAATTAACAATTATTTGTGGAGAGAGAAAAAAAATAATTAAACAAATGACGAGGAAACTAACTCACTACCAGACGAGCAGGTTTGAACAGTCTTCCTTCCATTCTTTACCCCCCTTGGAAGACCGCGTGGCTAAGTAGCATTATGAAATGAAAGTTGCTGATGTGAAAAAGCCATAGATATTTACTTTTTTATCATTGTTATGGGTATTTGTTTGTCAATTCTAGCTGTCAGTATTGTCGATAACAGTATCACCGACCGCGAAGTCAGTTTAACATTACAGCCCGCTGCTGATGCCAATCCGATTGAGCATTACATTGTGCTTTACAAGCCTGCGTTGAATGGAAAAAAGGAATGGAAATACAAAAGAAGCGAAAACACACAAATCACAATACAATCTCTGAAGCCACTTACTAAATACAAAGTAGTGGCAGTGGGATATACGTCAAATAAAAAAACTTATGGAAGTCAAGAAATTACCTTTGAAACGCTAAATGGTATGTAAAACGTTTTTATTTTTCGAACTTTTTGGCCCGCCCACTAAGGTTTATGAAGTAAACCTATTCTAAACCTTAGTGGACGTGAGTAAAATTATAACTGTTAAACTTAAGCGCTTGTACAGTTTTCTTGCAGAGCACCTACCCTTAAATATATCATTATCTTCACTCAGAAAGGAAAGAACTTAATCTCTCAAGAACGACGCATTTCCTTGATACTGATACTGATACTGATATACTCGAGCAATTGGGGCTTGTTATAAGTCGAGTCACAGAAAGCTTAAAAGATAACTAAGACAAAGTTACATGTGCACATGTAATAACTTCATTTTTTTTTTTATTTGAACCAAAAACTTAATCTTTTACTTTTCCTTTAGGAACAGCGCCCGAAACGACCACTCCGTCAACACCTACACCAACTCCAGGTTAGCATACATGTATGTGTAAGAGAGACGATACTTGATGTTCAAAATGGAACGGAAAATCCATTCCCTTCGAGCAGCAGCCATGTACCCAGGAGACGCACTGCTGATATATAGTCAGTGGCTCAGTGATATTATTCTTTGGTAAACACAATCTGACCGGTATTAAAAACTAAATGGGCTTGATGTTATTACCAGAAATACATAGGGAAGGTTTTAATTTATTGTGAAGGAATTCAATTTAATTGATGGATGATGTTTCCTTAGAACCCATCATCCTGATGTATCCGTATGGAAATGCCGCCGGGGATTCTATTATTTCATTCGACATCAGCGGAAAGAAGTGTTTTAGGATAAGTATCCCTAACGGAGGAATGGCTATATTTGGTAAACGTCACAGGAAACTCTATGTAAGTCTTTTAGCTTCTTTAACCACACATAGCCCTCCATATTTTTTTACGATAACTGCAGAAGGTCTCGCGCGCTCATTGGCTCATTTTCATTGTCAATAAGCGGACAGACACACAAATTTATAATTTAGGCGATGCGTCAATGGTCAGGAGTGGACAATTTGACAATTTGTTATCTTAACAACAAATTGATGTTAGTTTTTGTCTGTTGACCCTGCATCACTGAACTCCTCGGTAACGCCTGTAAATAGGCTACTGGTCTGCCTGTCGCTAGCTGGATTTTTTGAGCCAGTTATGTTTATTTAAAATATTTCTTTCTTTTTTTTTTTTCTGTTTATCGAAGTTTAAGTACGAGGCCTGAGAAATTACTAGCTGTAGCTAGGGGTATCGACCTCTATAAACATCCGACATCTTAACATAAATATTACAATTTCAGGGAATTCTCTGCATATTTTGGCGGGGCAAAACATGACACACATGTCCTTTAATCCACATAGCTCATAAACTTTATACATAGTTTCTTGTTGTTTGATATTATTAAATCAGTTGCGATGGATGGGTGTAGCCAGTTTATAGAGTTAGCTTGTTATTCAGCCAGAGATATGTACCCATGATCACTTGTCAGTCCAGCTAGGTAATTGCGATGTATATGTATGAACTATCAAATCGGATAAAGAAACATAATTTTATTACATAAATTCAACTTTTCAGGTTTGTCAAAATGGAGTAATCCAGCTTGAAAGAGAGCGTTACAACCGATGGCCTTACAGATTTGGTCAAAGATACTGGCTGATATACGATGCAATGTTGGCGCCCTATTGGAGCTACATTGATCCCGTAGAATCGTTCGTCACCGGGCCTTCAAAGGTATTTTATCAGGTATACTCCGACACCATCCAAGGCTCAAACACAACGTTAACCATGGCAACAGCGGACGTCATGAAGCTCCTTTCCAGGCCTCTTCCAACGAATTTTAGCGCGACTTGGGTTCTTGTTGTTACATGGGAAAAACTCCGTCCTCAGGAATACACAGCAGCACCACAGAATTTGGTGAGATATGTACAAGATAATAATACACTAAACTTCTTACAGATATATGAGAAACTTATAATGTTCTCTATCAATGGCACTAATCTTTTACAGGGCTTTAACACATTAACATAATGTCGTAAATCAATCAATCAATCAATAAACAAACAATCAAATTACGAAATAGGGAAATAAACAAAAAGAACTGAATAAGCGTTTGATTAACTGGCTGACTTATTTCATGACTGACCGACTGACTGACTGATTGACGGACTGACCAAAATGACTCACTGACTTTACGACTGACTCATTGACTGACCAACTGACGAACTATTTCTTCTCGCTTTATGAATTGAGATGAATGGTACTCTGGCACGCGGGATGTTAGGCATTTAAAGGCCATGACAGCGTTTCTAAAGTAAAACTGAGTTGCTACTGGAAGCCATATGAGTTCTTTTACGACTGGTGAGAATTGATCATGTTTGCGTGTTCGGCAGTAACAATTCGAGCTGCAAAGTTCTGATTGAGTAGATGGATGGATAGGTGGATGAGATGAATAGATGAATGCATACGTGGATTAACATGATGATTAATCTTATGGAATGTCATTCACATGTCCTACATATCTTTTACGCTTGAAATAAAGACATATGTAATTCTAACTGAAATTCTTATCGAGTTCCTTTTTTTTTTTTTCATTTCTCAAAGCTTTTACTAAATAGACAAAACATGCTTCATTTGTTTATTTATTTATTTATTCATTTATTTGTTTCCTTGTTTATTCTCTCCATTCAAACTTAGCAGCATGTTTAGTCCCAAAGATTTTATTCCCGAGTCTCTTAAATCACGTGTTGTGTACCAGTTTACGCGTGCGAGCTGTGGAGCTCGTTATATTGGTGAAACCATTAGCCATTTTCACACACGTGTGAATGAACATCTTTTTCGGGACAAAAATTCCCTTGTTTTTAAACATCTTAATTGTTCTAGGCATTGTCGAGACAGTTGTGATGCCTCCAGTTTTAAAATTATTGATTTTGCTAAGACTTTCTCACAACTTAAAATCAAGGAGAGTTTTCATATTGAACGGTTAAAACCAGAACTCAACAAACACAAGTTGAACATGTCACTTTATTTTTACACTTTAAAATGTGTCTATTTCAGTTTGTCACTATTGTTCTTTTCAAAATTCTTATTGGTTAGTTTAAATAAGTTGCATTTTACGTTTATTTAAATTTATAAAGAGGCTCATAGTATAGGCTCTTACATATATAACAACGATCATTCTGTAAACCTTATTTATTCATTATGGCTAATAGTGATGTTTGAAACATCGAAACATGTTCCGAAAACTGAAAAGCGTTGTCGTGTTTTTAAAAATATTTACAACACTTGTGCTATCGAGACCCTTTGTTTATATGCGCTTTTAATGGATGCTTGTCTCTCCATTCCAGCTGAACACGTTTCAGGCGGTCATTATTACGGACGGAGTGTACTCCTTTGTCATGTTTAACTACCCTGAAAATGGTATACAGTGGTCTGCCCCAGCTAGTTTGTAAGTATTACATTTTATTTGTGGCCGAAAGCCGAACTTCCTTAAGCGTCATTAAACATTTAGAAAAGTAGGTCAGTTGCAACGATTCTTATGAAAGGTTTCTTAAAAAAAACAATAACAACAACAACCTAATTTAAAATTAACAAGCCCTTTATACTGTACTTTTCATGAAATACCGAAATTATTAGTAACATCAGTTCGAAAGTGTCATTGCTGTTTAAAGCGTTTATTTTCATTCTTGTAGAATCGGGTAGATTATGCTTAAGAATAATAAAAACAGCAACGTTCTGAACTTTATTTTATTGCATATTCTTTGAACTGGGCCTTTTCTTCTTGCAAAAATTTCATGATTTTCCTAATGATTTCGTCTAATATAGAATGGGTGTTGGGATCACGTGCATGCTTATAGAGGATTCACTCATTCAGACATTTTTGGTTGAGGTTCGGGATTTTTTTTGGGAGGGAGGAACCTCAAAAATCTGAAAGAAACATGATTATCAAGGACACGTGTAGGTTTCAAATTGTTGCTATAGCTCTCTAGTTGCATCTTAAAATACATATAATTTTTATAAGTGAAAGGTCCCAGTTCGTATATGTGACATTCTTAGTTCGCACATCAAAGTTAATCGTTTTAATCTGTGTTTTACGGATTCTCGTCAAAGTCCAAGGGTTCTTAATTAGCTTATAAAACAGTACCTTTGTAAAGTAGGTTTTTGAGGCTCTAAGCATATAGCTTCTGGGATTTCGAAAGTTCTTATTATTTGAAGTTTGTTTTCTTCTGGAGTCCTATATTTTGTTTTTAGTTTTGAGGTAATTAAATAATACTTTGACCTGACTATTCTTAAGTCACCTTAAGAAGCAATTCTTCTGAAAATTAGACGTTTCATATTAGCCTTGATATACCTCAAACTCACTTCTTTATTCTTGGGTTGTTTTATTTTAACTCAGGTCCAATTATATACACTATACGAATTACAGAGGCCTTCCTGTTATGGGCTGGAATGCTGGAGACAACGATAGGAATCTGTTTAACTATAAAAGGTATCTCCACTTGTTCGTACTTTCAAAAGCTGAGCTAAACCCAGTTAAGGAAAGGGAAATGACCGTTTATTGATGATCCAGTTGTTTTCACTCTCGTAAGCCCCCTTTGACCTTTTGTGCTTTTTCACGCAGCGGATCCTCACTCAATATCTTCCCCCGCTAGCTGATTGTAGGATGGCCAGTTGGTTCAGTTAATAGGTTTTGTTTGTAATGATAGGGTTTTTATGAAAAATTCTCATATTAATGTTCACGGTCCTATAATTACTCCACTTACAGATCAGAAACAGTAGGGATGGAAAGCATTGACCGTCTTCCGGGAAACACACCCACAGGTATCATTGGAAAGTGGTTCTTCAGACTTGAGAATTCAAAAGGAGAACAAGACGCTATTCAGAAATGCCTTCGCTGGTTTAACAATCAGCCAGATCCTGCGTCGTACAGTGATGCTCTTGAGCCATGTCCTTGCACTCTGAGGCAAGCTTTCTTTGACGAACGTTTTCAGTGGACCTATCCAGAAGCGGCATTCACCTACTGTGTATACACAAGGTTTCCCTCTGCAGCCCAAAGAGGTCGACAGTGCTGTTACCATACCAGATTTGATAGCCGGTTTGGTGCTCTAATCATTGGCTACCCGAATGGAGGAGTTATTCACCGGTACCATAAGCTGGCTTCGAAATCACTTGCACTAAAACATCAATTCAGTGACGTCTTGGGCTTTAAATACTGCTGCGTTCAGTCCAAACTGTGTAAACGATTTTATACAAAGCGACCATCGGAAGGATGCGAGAACTACCTTCCCCCTGTGTGGAGTAAGTTGTTGTTGTTATGTTTTTGTTTTGTTTTTGTTTTTGTTTTTTTTCAGTGAACTAATAATCTAAATACCGCTTACCTAAGATGCATCAAAAGGGCAAACTGCGAAAGTGTGAAAATGCAATACTAAGCGCTCTTCGAACATCAGGAGGCCAAAATGTGAAGACCTCTTTCTTCCTTACTCAAACTAGGAGGACACTAAAACCATGAACAATTGACATCATTTTGTGCATTTGTTGAATGACTGCTCTTGAGTAGAACAATAAAAAAGACAAGCGTATTAACACCAAAAAATAAAGAAATTGATTAATAAATAAGTAAAAATGAATCCCTCATGCCTTTAAGTAGATTTGCCTTATCAGTGGACAACTGATAAGAAAAAAATGTACACAAAATTTTAAATATCACTGGTTAGATTTCTTAAAGAGATTTTGCTTTTTTTGTCGAAAAAAAAAATATTATTATAGCCTTAAATTAATGGGCAGCTTCCAAACTGACTGGCTCTTTTGGGCAGCTTGCGTGTAGACATGTACTCGTTCATTTCACGCGGAGGTAGTTGAAGGGCTGCACGCTGCCCCAGGCGTGGGGACTCGTCCCTAATAGCCATATGTTTTCATCTTGGAATTGTTGCTAGTACAGAAAACAATCGATATTAATAGCGATTTCAAATGACAGGCGTATGTTATTTTTCATAGGCTGGTTATGGGGTGATCCTCATTTCGTCACCCTCGATGGCAGAAACTACACCTTCAATGGCCTTGGAGAGTATACAATGGTCAACGCGAAAAATGGTCATTTTGAGTTACAGGCTCGAACAAAACTTGCAAAAGGGACAGGAACAGCAACCGTTTTTGCCGCAGCAGTAGCGAAAGAAGTGAACACAAGCGCCGTGCAGGTGGCGCTGAAGGACGGAGGTATATGTCACTGTATCATCTGGGGTATAATTACCTAAATGATCCGTTAATTCTTCAGTTAATTTTTTATTTCGTAGCTCAGCGTGTTGATGTAATGTTTTTCACTTTTAGGAGGTTTGAACGTGTTGGTCGATGGAGAAGTGTTTCAAGGTTTCGACAGTTTAACCAACGTTAGTGTGAACCTGAATGGCTCTGTGGCAGTTTCACGTCCGACAAATAATTCCTTCCTTGTAACGTTTCCGTCTGGGATATCCGTGACAGTAACAGACGTACAAGAATCACTCTCCATAGTCTTTGCTGCTCCTGTGTCATTTAAAGGCTACACAAAAGGCCTCTTAGGAACTTGGAATGATGACCCACTGGATGATTTCCTGAGACCCGATGGAACCACACTGGTTCATAACGCCACAGGAAGAGAAATCCACAATTCTTTTGGACAGAAATGTACGTTATTTGACTGAGTAAAGCTCGGTTTCCCAGAAGGAAAATGTGGTATTCCAAAATTGAAGCAACAATCAACTTTTTTCGGAAATAAGCTTTGAAATGTTATTCTCCATCAAAATACAGGATGGATTTTCTTTGTAACGCCCTCTAGTTTTGGAACATATTTGTTTATTAGGAGCAATTCACTGTTTTTCAATTATACGGCTTATGTTATTTTTCTTTTCTTTCTTTCCATACAGTATAAACACTATAAAGCAATATAATATTATTTAAATGTAAGTTTGTGAAGGCTGGTTTTTCACAGCTGCCAAAGTAGCGGGAAGTTTTTATTTTTCCACCATTTTGGGTGGTTAATATGCGTGGCACGAAGCAAGTGTTTGATTATAAGTTATATCATCATGTTTGTAAAATTTGTCAATTCTGTGAAGTCGTGAAAACTGCTGATCAGAAAACAATTCTCCCTGTTATATTATTTCAGTGAAAGATGCTAACTTATGCCTACGTGGAATCATCTCTCTACAGGGCAAGTTACGTTTAACACATCCATATTCACTTACAATGCTGGAGAAGATGTAAACACATTCAAGAATGAGTCATTCGAGCCAATTTTCCTGGATGAAAATATCACATTTGCTAGTGACGCTTTAAGGCAGCAAGCAGAGGCTATTTGTCAAGGAGATGCCAACTGTTTGTTCGACATAGCCTCTACAGGAGACACAGCAGTTGGAGAGAGTACCAAACAAATTTCTGTGCAGCTGGAAAGCGAATCGGAAGAATTGCGTAAGTTGAAAGCGTATTTTGAAACGTATATATTGCGGAAGATTGGAGACACGTTTACCCACGTCAGCTGAGGAATCTCGCCAGTTTAGGCTACAGTTGAAAACTGAACTTGCAAATGTTACTGATAGCAGGTGGCAATGTGTTTGATTTGAATTTAGGAATGAGTGCATGGAACTTAACCGTCGAAACGTCATGCCATTTTTTCCCTAATCGCTTATCGAAAACCTTCGTTATTAGAAGCTTAAGAATTAAAATTGCCTGATTACAGAGAGAGCACAAATTTTAAATGATATAAGTAGTAAATAAGCCCAACCGCACCCTCTGAAACAGATAAACAATTTTTCCAAGCTACTGGAAACCTGCAACATCTTAACAAATGTTGATTTTTTGATTTATATTAGAACTTTCAAGAAATTTTAGAGTTTCGATATTATAGGATGCTTCAGAAATGTATTGTATTGCGCTGATGAAAAAGTGTGATGCTACAAGGGTGTAAGGAACGGTAAGCAAAGAAGATAAAAGGGAGTGGGAAGTGGTATTCAGGATGAGGAAATATCTCGTGTTCAAAAGTGACCCGGGATATCAGTAAAAGTCCTTTCATAAAAAATCTACAAAACTGTACTTTGACACCATGTAAACGTGTTCCTGCACTTTTATTCTTTTAGATAACTTCCCACCCACGATTCTGTCTGGGCCTTCCGAGCTTAATTTGACTGTCAACACAACGGTCAGCATCACTGTCACTGC
>OMLO01003268.1_pt1 | contig 13365 bp, 11 predicted proteins | sample 1674811 | NCBI WGS metagenome assembly OMLO01 (sample SAMN06265003, study PRJEB25207) | coral metagenome | isolation source: Coral host | place: Mexico:La Bocana,Puerto Morelos, Mexico | collected 2008-11-13
CCGTGCACCGAAATCGGCCCCAAAATCGGCGCACCACATACCGCGCACCAAAATCCAGCCCAAAAACGGCGCACCGCGCACTAAAATCCACCCCAAAAACGGCGCACCGCACACCAAAACCGAGCCCGAAAAGGCGCACCTCGCACCAAAACCCGAAAGGACATCATGCGCCAGGACCAAGATCGGGTTTTCCTCTGAATGGGGTTCCCAAAATGAATGGGGTTCCCACAACTCACTGCCTTATTTTACCTTCCAACATGGGCTTTGAAGGTGTCAATTCTTGTCATGCTGGCATGACTTGTGGGGGTATTTCTCCCAATGTCGCTGCCTTGAGCTCTCATTATTTCAATAATTTAGCACCATCATGAGAATGATGATGAATGAATCCATGAAGGCAATCATTAGGAGAGGTGACCCATGCAATAACAATATCCTCTTTTTTGCAACATGCGTTGCAAGCTAGACCCAGTTGGCTACAAACCATGTCACCCCATGGCCCCAGCTCATTGATTGAAATCTGTTCCACTGGCGGTTTGACCTCCATGGCGCACCGGAGAAAAACAAGATATTATTTAATATCTATAATATATAAATATATATATATATATTTAATTTGCGCAAATTTCACATGAACACCTACGTAAGGTACCGTGATGGTTTTTGGGGGTAGGAGCCTGCGAAAGGTGTACGCCTTGTTTAAGGTAGGTAGCCTGTTGAGTTTCTGTAGAAATGTGTTTTTTTTCAAACGTCAGGTGTTGGGTGTTGTCGGGCAATTCGCAACATGTAACGACGCCTGCCAGTCACAAGCAAAGGCCCAGCTTTGGATGAGGGAAGTGACCGTCGACTGGATCTTCCAAACACAAAATAAAGATCATGATCTAAACCATTTTTTTTGCCGGAACAAGTTTTTTTCTTAAGGTGCACCCAATCGATAAAACAATTTTCTCACGTTCAATACCAACGGTTCTGACATGTGAAAATGATAATGACCTGACTGACGTGCGGCTGCCATGGAGTCGGAGCAGCTGCCTGCTGTGGTGACGTTGAGCGATGACAGTGCTGATGAAGGCCATGAGCGGCCAAACAGGAAGAGGAAGGCGGATCATTAGAGTAGGGGGCCAGAGGTTCATTTGCGTGCCACCTTGGGCAAACGCTGCAGTTGCAAGAATGCTTGCATGGACAAATTTGCCGGGAAAATGGCATTTCAATCTCTCTTGGTTTTCCGCAAGACTTGGAGAGAATTACATAAGTTGGACCAAGATTCTGTAGTGCCTGGTTTGATTTATGCATCACTCCCAGCCCGATTTTTTGGGATTTATCACAAGATGATGATGCTGTTGTTTTGCTTGATTTTCCCAAGGTTTTCCATTATAAATAGTGACTATAGATTGTTGACTTGTGCCTGTTTGTCTCTCACCGACCGTTTGTCAGTTTTGCAGTCTGTGGCCCAGGTTTTCCAGTCAATGCGAGATCGCAACATCGCCCAGCAGAAGGGGTGGAAACTGCTGGGCAAACCAGTCTGTTTGAAGGCGTGGAAACGACTTCACGGAATCGGTTGCTTGCCTTTTTTGAAAGAAGGTTTTCACAAGGGACCTTTCAGTCTTGGATGGTGTTACTGTGTTTTATTTTGTTATTCTTCTGATCTCCTTTGCAAATTTGTTTGATGAGGTTCCAGGAGATTCAATAGGATGCGCAAAGCTGTAGATGCTGGGCTTGATGCCCCACCGGCAGACCTTCGATACCTGAAAAAGCCGTGCAACTTCGATGGAGACGGTCAGACTTCTAGCGTCGTGTCATTCCTGTCAGAAGTCTACCAGTCAGTGGCGGAGACACTGCCAGATTTCCGCGATGATACCATGGATGTGGAGACAACTTTGGAAGAGGGGCCAGAAGCAGACTCTTACGCCCAGTTGTTGATTGAGAGGTCTGGGGCAGAGGCCCCGAAGTTGCTGGGGCAGAAATGTGAAAACGAAAAGAAAGATGTGAAAAAGAAAGTCAGGGCTATGAAAAAGTCAGTCCTTGTGAATCCAGACCGCAGGGCCGACTTGGGCGGTGCGTGGGAGGAGAAGTGGTTACCCCCCGGGCAAATGAAAGACTACTGGGAGATGTACAAGATGCGTGGGATCCCTGGCCTTGCAAAACCAGCGTCCTTCACAACTTTCTGGCGAGCTCTTTGCCTTCATAGTTTCATATCATCTGTTTTTTGATTATTGTGTTTGTTTGTTCTTGTTCTATTGTTGTTTGTTTGTTTGTTTGTTTGTTTGTAGATTCACTTTTTGGTTTAGTTTGGGTAGTCGTGGTCCTCTATGGGACAGCCTGTCAACAGATGTTTCAGTAGTTTTTTCCAAAGAGTCACACTCGAGGTTTGGCTGCGTGAGTTTCCTTTCCTCAGATTCAGATCCTTGCGGCAGCATCCAGAATGTACGACTTGTGTAAGACATAAGGCCCTCATACAATCTCTCAGCAACCACATGAACGCGCGTAGGGTTCAACAACAAGCGTTCCATCGACATCTGAGCGACCAGTATTTAGACAGACTAGAATATTGGGCCAACCGCGGATTGAGCCGTTTGCGAAAGAACACCTTGACGCTCATCATCGATGGGATGGATCAGAGTAAGTTTTTTTTTCCGCGAGGGCGGGGGTTACGCGCGAAAGAATTCTCGAGCTTTCAGAGACCAAACGCCCACATCGTGGGCTGTTTGTTGCACGGTTTCGCTGTTCACTTCGCAGTGACAGAACCGGACCTGCCCAAAGATGCCACCACCCATTGTGAATTTTTGGGTTACAGCCTCACGAAGCTTCAAAAATCTGGCGTTGTCTTGAGTGATTTGTCTATCACAATCCAGTGTGATAACACAAGCCGAGAAGTGAAGAACAACATCATGTTGGGGTTCTTGACAATGCTTGTCAGCAAAGGCCACTTTAAGATTTGCCTATGAACCATTTTGTTTTTAATGCCTTGTTTAAAACAGACATTGCAGCACTTGTTAATTTCATGATGATGATCCTGGTCCTTCATGAGAAAAAATCACTTGATGTTGACTGTTTCATGAGATGATGATGATGATGATGATGATGATGACGATTCTGATTATCATGATGATGGTTGTGATGAAGATGGTGAAAAATCATGAACACCATGATGGAAATAATGATCCGGGTGATGTACATCAATATGACGTTGATGGTGTAGATGATGAGGGTGAGCGGGATGGTGACCTTGGTATTGTAGATGATGTAGCCAACAGTGACGACCACGACGTAGATGTGAGGTTGATGGCTTTGATGATGATGATGATGATGATGACGATGATGATGATGATGGTGTTGATGAATATGCTGACGATGCAGACGATGATGATGGTTTTGATGACGGTTTCAATGATGGTGATGATGAGGATGAGAAAGGTGATGTTGATGGGGAGGATGATGATGCTGATGATGAGGGTGATGATGTTGTTGATCATGATGATGTTAACGATGTTGGTGATGGCGATCACATCATGAAGTAGCATACCCTGGGCCAATCTGAGGAATTGTGAAAGATGCCTCGATCTCTTGTTTGAGATCAGGGCATTCGCATGAAGATGTGGACCAGGTGTTTGGCAGGCTGTCCCGCTATATGGCGCGGAAGGGACACACCTGCCAAACACCTCAGGACTTCGTCGTGGCAATTGGACGATTTCTCCAGGAAGCAGACTTCCCCTTTGAGCACCCTTCTTCTCGTTGCTGCATCAAGATTGATCAGACGAGAGACTGGTTTCTAAGATGGCTTTGATTAGTAGCTGTTTTCTTTTTTGCTTATACAACCATATGTTCATTGTCTTGTCTTGTGACTCGGCCGGCTTTCAAACACATTGACAAACAGCGGTTCAATTTTTTGTGTTGTTGGCTTGTCAATTTTTGTAAGGAAGTCCTTTCTGACTGGTGCAGTTCCAGTGCGCTTGACTGGTATTGGCGGGCCGGGAGCACCTCACGTGTTCCGTTTGGAAAGAAGGGCCAACCTTGGAAGCATAGCTTGTATTTGAGAGAGGGCACTTTTATTCTCGTACATGTGTGTGGACGTGTAGGCTCACCATCTTCAGCCGTTATGATAGTGACAGAGTGTATACATTATACAATCATTGATTCACAGGTCCAGCAATCGTTGATTTGTGGCGCCACGTCATTGCAAGTCACCACTTGAGGAGTCGAGGGAGCAGCAAATCTTTTGGACCCTTACTGGAAACTGCCTCCATTGCATCAGGGTGCCAATGATGTGATCCTTCAGATACTTGTCCGCGCTTTAGATTTGAAACATGCTTCCTGCCTGATGGACTCAAGATTAAGATTTGAAGTGCTTGAAAGTCAATCTCAACCGTTGAAAATTTACCATGTTTTGCTTAATGTGACCTCCAAATGAAATTGAGGACAAAACGTTGGATGCATCAGAAAGCCTTTTCCAAATGCTTTCTGTTCTATCCCGAAGTTACTGCTGCTGAGTGCCTCCCGCAAGGTCTCCCAGCAGGCAAGGTTTGCGCAAAATTCCCAATGTTCAATCAAGCTGAAAAATTCATGATATTATTCATGTCGATTCCGATTGCAGTTGAGTTTGCTTTTTCTACATACTATATATTAAAGGTCTTCGCCAGTAGTAGTCTGCTTCCTGCATCCATTATTCAAGATGAAGACTTGCCGCCCCTGAAGTTATCAGCCAGAAGAAGACCATCGCGGCCAGCTTCCGTGAGAATATCCTCAAGCACACCCCAGCATTGCGAGACCCCTTGTATGGCATGGAGCGTGCAGCAACTTACCTGGAGAATTGGGTGAACGGGCTTTTGCCAGCTGAACCACTTCTTGACCTGTCAGCGCTGCTTGGCTTTCTTGTTGGTTTATATCGTTTCCGACAGCTGTACACTGATGTTATGTCCAAACAGTGTATGGCCTAGTGCGACTTCTTCTCAAAAGATGATACATACTGAGTTAGTATTTTGATAAGGTAGAAGGTCCAGCCACCCATGCGTGACGAGGTGCAGCGGTAATCCGCGTGGAGTTGCTCCTACTGGAGGAAATGCGCCGGTGGCGCAAACTTTTGAGGTGGCTCCCAACCCCCTGCGGTTTCTTGGCCATCTATGATTCGGCTCTATAGTTTCTCTTTAAAGATTTGTTCTTTGGATTTCATTCCTGCAGTTCTTTGGCTTTGAACCGTTGGTTGAATGTAGGACTGGCAACAATTTTGATTCTTTTTGGATTTTTGTTGATTCGATATTGAAGTCGGCCACCTGAGGCTTGAGCGTCCCAAGGATTATCGTAAAACGATGTCCGCTTACAACCGAAAAGCACACTGCAGAATGACTTTACGTTCTGCTGCGCAAGCGTGGGCGAACGGTGTGCCATGGGCAGAGGCCCTTAAGATTTCAAAACGCGCAGAAGCTGCAGTTAACGGCAAAGGCAAAGGGAAAGGGAAAACCAAGAAGTAAGGGTCAAGGGTGAAGAAGTACAAGATAAGCAAAGTGAAAAGTGAAACTTAGAAATTTGGAAAATTAGTCAAGTTTTGTGTTGATTCTTGTTTGCTTCAAATCGCCTTGACTTGCCGCGTGGTTTTCCATAATGAATGGCCTTTGCCACTATCAGCCTTCACCATGAACATGTAGGTCCTCCACCGCCAAGTGTTTGATATGATTTCAACCCTGATCTTATCAACTCGTTTTGTTTTCGACAGAAGGAAGCTAGTGCAGTAGTTTTGGTAGTTATCCGAAATTTGCTGCGACGAGCCATGCGCCACTTGTTCACGATTGATGTCCTGGCCTCAGCCACTGCCTGCCCTAACATGGCTGCACGCCTGGTGTTGTCAATCTTGGTTGATTCAAACTGACTTGTCATTTGTGGGCACTTCTGGGTCAAATAGTTTGCAAAGTCAGGTGCAGTGTTTCTGCTGGAGCGCTGTCGCAACTTGCAGGCTCACAATCACGTTTGAGAATTTGGTATTGTTGATTGTCATGTGATTTCAAAGCCCAGGCTCATTGTCACATACTTGTCACTGCACGCGCAGCCCAGCTTAAAGCCTTTACTATCCCATGTGTTCTGCAAGGTATCTTTTTGGCCCAAATTTGAGATTTTAATTCTGTTATTGACGATGGCATCTCTTTTGCACACGGTTCTTACGGCAGAGCCCAACAACACTGCTTCAGCCAACGTCGTGTTGTGCAGCGAGGTGAAGATCGAGGTGTGTATGTTGCTTGCAGAGCTGTCTGAGCTGACACCAGATGAACCCTGTGAGCCTTTCAAGAGGTTCAAAGGCTTACTGTGCAATCTTTGTGACTACTGCGCGGATGTGATTGCTTCAGGGGGTATTCCTTGCTTCGCCTTCCATTTCCAATTTGTCGACATGAAGGATTCTGAGCTCAAGCAGATCGGTGCAGCTATGAAGGCCAAGTGGCAAAGTGTGCCAGAGACGAAGATGCACCTCCGATTTCACATGTACAGATGCCTCGATGTTGGAACGGACCTGTGCTTCCAGGTGGGATCACGGCTAATTTGGGATGTGGCAGAAAAGGTTGGAATTCAATTCCAACGAGCGATTACCCAAGTTGCCGCCAAAGAGACGATCGTAGTTGTGGAGCCCGACCACTAATTGGATTCCGTAGCAGTTAGTCAGTTTTGAAAAGCTTAAATCCTGCATTGGCATATTGCCTCAGGATAGTGGCGAGGATGTCTTTACACTGTGGCCTTGCGTGTGCCACATCTCGCAGTACAACCCAGTGCGGATTCGATGGAAGCTGGGGAAATGAAACAGGTCAGTTCAAAAAAAAGCAGGCTGCATTCCATCAGGGCAATCAATTTGATATGTGTTGTTCAGTCTGAAAATCTAACCTGCAATTTCCGTATTTTGCGATGGCTGTATGCATGTGAATTCAAATTGAAAATAGAAGGCACTAGAGGGATACAATTTTCATGTCAGGCCTTGCTTTTGTCCTCCGAGTTTTGCTTTGCGAGAATGGTTTTGACTTTTTGATTTCATATGTTCAGCATGCTGCCAGGCATCGTTTCTTCGTATCTTCGCTTGGTGCTCAGCCAGCCGCCCAAAATTCAAGTAGTGTAAATTTACCAGTTGGACAGAATCAGCTTTAAAGAGTTTCAAGATGATGGTTCGAAACTCGGTATCATGTGGCAATCTTTGGGGCCAATGATGTTTCTAGCATACATTCATTGTTGCTGTGATTCAGTGCCAGCCCATCTGTAGCTCTCAATCCCTGACGATGATGGCGGCCCTTCCTCCTATCACAGACTTGCCCGGGCCCTGACTCATTTTGTTCCAGATTGCTTTTCACAGTATTCCTGAAAAACGACAAGGTCTGATGATGAGGACCACGCTGAACCAGGGACAAAGCAGAAAGGAAAACCCATGGCGCCAAAGAAGGTCTGTTTGAAGCCCATGAAGACCATGAAGTCAAAGAAGGTCCATGTGAAGCCCATGAAGGCAACAATACGCATGATGTGACACTGGAAACCATGTTATATTGTTGCTTCCCTGCTTTCCCATGTCACTTTTTCTCGTCATGTGTGCATTTTCCGCCCCTTATATCATGTGTGCATTTCCCTTTCTGCTTTCCCTGTCAGGTTTCTCGAGTGGTGCCCAAGTCGGCCATCCCTGTCTTGAAGACGGGCCTGAAGGCTGAATTTAAGGCTGGGAGTTTGGTGTTTATCATTCATATTCAATTCCAGTTCAAGTTGAACCTGTTGAAAACTACCGTATTTTGAATTTCCGATGCCGGTTGAAGACTTTGTTTGACAGGTTCCGCGTCACGGTCACATCTCCGCGGGCCGGGTCATGCGCCCAGCGCTGGTGGTGCTCAAGAGCGCGAGCCCTTTGAACCTTCGAGTCGCAGGGCCCTCAACTTGTATCACAAGCAGTGTTAGTCCATCTGATGTTTGAATTTCTGAATTGAACGTTCTCGCTTGGAATTCATGTCGTATCATGTCCAGGCTTGCTACAACAAACCTGGCAAGAAACAGAATGGTGCAACCCGATTCACTGGGAGTCGTGTTTTCCGGAGCTGGTCTACGATAAGTAGGGGCCTTAAAGGTTTTTTCTCGCAACCTTGTAGCAGTCAGTGTAAAGTTTACATCTTTGCCTTCTAGGATGCTTTGGAGCAACAACTAGTGTTGCGAAGTCTGAAGTCAGCACACGTGGAATATCAGCCTGTGCCTTACCTCCGTGTTTGACCTTTTTTTGTTTTGAACATTTTGAAGCTTTCATGTACAGTTGCAACAAATTGCGTGAGGACCTGGCGAACCAAGTGCGGTTCTCGCTAGACTACAAAATAGCAATCAGAGCAAAACGTATGCCCCCTGGGCAGTACTTGTCCATCCCTGCAGCTGAGTGGTTTCAAGGCCGCGCATTTTTTGACAAGTTCATACAAGTTCTCTCTATACTACTTTTTGAAAGATGTTGGAGGGCTTCCGCCCAACTGGACCGACGCCTTGCCGGGCCAAGCTAAGCGCTTGCCGGTAACTGGCTATGAATTGCCGGACTGCCGTTTTTCAACATTACATCACAAATATTTCCAGCCACTTGTGGACAAAATAATGATGTCATTTCTGGACAAACATGATGACACCGTTTCATTTTCTATGACTTCATGACCATCATTTAACATGCTCACCCTTGGGAGGAGGAACGCAAGATCACCGCCATATCACTCTTTGCGGGGGTGGGCGGTCTAGACTTAGGGTTATCACCGTCCAGCCCTCAGTGCTACCATACTCGCATCTCGCAGAGCGACTCCGGATGACGAACATGTCATGCATCTGAAGTGCAACCGAAAAAACCAATGTTATATTGATGCCATACATGGTCCCCCAAATATTGAACGGAAGCTTAATTTAATATGTAGTGGGGCTCGTCACTCTTTAGGGCCTTGCAAAACATATTATGAAAGTTTGTTGGGTCCTGCTCAAATTTTCTTGGGGAATTCTTGAAAGGGCACGCCGCTTCCCGCAGCCTCATATTCAAGCTATCATGTAAATCAGCATGGCCAACTAGTACTACTAATTTCTATGCGTTTGTCATGGGGGGTTGGCAGACTATCCGAACTGTGGGTATCAACCAAATCCGGTTCCTTGCCTTTGATTCTGGTGTCATTGCTGTTGAGATGATGATTTCACTGCAAAGCAGTCCATTGACAAAATCCGCAGCCCACTCAGCTGGTCTCTGTGTCAGGGTGCCTCGAGGAGTCGAAGTGCGATGCCGATGGAGAGGAGATGAGTATCCCGGCCCAATACCAACCTCTGTTTTGAAGTAATCTCACGTTACATGTTGCAGATCTGGATTAAAGTTAGATCTGGAAGGATGATTTTTTAGGTTTCAGGTACCGCTGGCGAAACAACATGTGGAATCTGGAGATGATCCCAGAGACCAGCTCACGCCAAAAGTGTCCCTTGGGTACGACCCGCCAACAAGGAATTACACTAGATGACAGACTTATGGCCGCACCTTGGAAGATATAGGCTCCTTCAGGTGGTGAAGTTTTCGCTTTTCTAGTGGGGTGTTTTGCGGAACTCTAGAGTTGGCTAGTCGATCTTCTTTGGGACTGAAGGTGCAACATAGATCTCTTTACTGTTACGCTGTGTGCGAAAGAAGATTGACAAGCCAACTCCAAGGTGCAAAACCCAACCCCCGATTTCAAGAAATGAACCCACGCATCCAAAAACTTATTTGGGGAGATATGGTAGCTAGTAGTGATGCTTCTTTTCCTTTAAGACCCCGATTATTTTGAAACTGCTATCAACCGATTTTGAATGATTTTTAGATCACAGGGTCACATATACTTTCTAATGATCCAACCTTTAAACAGCTGGTTGTGAAAAGCAAAAATTGTGACTCTTCATTTTGTAGTGTTTGCAATGGATTGGGGTGATTGCGGTTTAGTTGGGCAGTGTTTGCCTTCAAGTTCAACTTCTTAAAACGAACTCACCATGAAAACCTTTTGCTGATACTCTTCATTCTGTAGAACGTGTTTTTGAAATTCCTTGACTCATCGATCTTTCTTTCATGCCTGGCCCCACCTGTTGCGTAAGCCTTTCAAACAGCGCTGTGAGCATCGAAAAATGTAACATTGGGGCATGTTTTTCTGGGTCACCTCAAGGCATGTGTCAGGTGCGTGTATCTCTTCACCCCAGCCCATCGATCACGAAAAATGTTCATGTGCTTGCCTCTTCTACGTAAAGGCGAGCCTTTTCTTAATTTCAAGAAACATGTCTTCACTCTCCCTAGCAGAAACTTTTTGAGTAAATCCTTTTTTGAGGTAGACCCATTTCCTTGAGTAAATGCCTTAGCCAAGACAAGAGAAGACTGGAGAAACCACAGTAAGGGTGAAAACACAAAGGTTAGGCGAGGCTCTTCATGGTAAAAAAGATGCCAAGATCTTTTCCTTCTGACTTAGCCAACCCCACTTAGGAGGAAAACATGCGTCGATGCTTGTGAATTGGTCATGGTTGGGTCTGGTCGCTGGGTAAACAGATATATACTACAAAGTCACAAAACACCTAAAACTGAAAACCAAGACAAAGAACAAACACAATGCAGCATTGGTTTCAGTCGGAAAGCCAAAAGAACCTGAACGTTAAAAAATGAAGAAATGAGCCGATGATCATTTGCTGGTTTCGACTTAAACTCCAAACCCCTCACCGCTTCACCCCTCAGCCCCAATAACTTCCGCTTCCGCGGAATCGGGTGCCAGCCAAAAACCTTCATCCTTCATCCTGGAACAAGCTGTCGCTGTTCAGGGCGAGGGGACTTATAATAAGCGAGAATGTTGAAAAACCCAAGAATCTTTAAGCTACATGCCGCTTCCATGTTTTTTTGGTTCAATGCTTTTCTTTGATTTTTGGTGATTCGGTAGGTTTGTCCCTTTTCCATTCGTCTTTCGGATAAAACCAACTGTTCAAAGAACACATTGAATATAGGAATGAAACCCCCCAAGAAAGTTACACTTGTCTAATAAGCAACAAGCATAATACGCTCGAACAGAACCCTACGGCCCAAAAGACTTTTAAGTGCGCGTGCCTTTGTCAAGCTGAACATGTACAGTTGATGCAAACACCAAAACCCTACCAAAACGCGCTGCTCACAACTGCTTTCTGTATGTAATGCGTATAGCATGACATCACTGATCCAAAAGTCGCAGCTTCCCTTCTGGCGCCTTGACCATTCTCCACCAAGGAGAGCTCGAAGCCGAAGTCCCAATGTGACCAGCCTCCAGCGAAGCAACAGAAAATCACGCTAGGATAGAGGTGGAAAAAAATCTGCTGTGAAGCTTTGTGGCGAGGTCTCATGAGTGTTCTGAAAGCCAGTACAGTATACATGTATCATCTAAGTATAATATCTTGCGTCTTGCTTATGTTTTGTTTCCGAGGTGGTTCAAGACAGTTGCGATGGCTTGGGGCCCAGTGGCCAAAATATCCAAACATTGACGTGATCAAAACTGAAAGGCAAACTTGTCTTACTATTCCAAATGCTCTGAGGTTGAACGGGACCCTTTCTGTCAGTCCGTGCTCTCCGCACGGATGACAGAAGGGTCGTTACCCATGTGTGAGATCTTTCCAGACGTGGTTGAATATCGCCCGACAGGACCTGCCTCCGATGCTGAGGCGGTCCTGTCGGGATTTCCGTGTCAGGCATGGCCTCAGCATCATCCACAATTTGCACCCAAACTTGAAGTTTTTTTGACTGGCAGGGGGTGAGCCAAGCCGGGGATCAACGTGGATTAAACGATGCACGTACAATGTTGGTGAAGGAGGCATTTAGAGTTTACGATGGTCTCCCACGTAGGTGTGCAGCTCAATCAATCCATCAATCGGTGGAATTGTGATCACTATGCCATTCACTCTGGGGTGCAAAACTTTTGCAGTGATATATTATTTTGGATTTTGTACAAATTGAAATTTGCCATCAGGAAACTATTGTTGCTCGAGAATGTTCAAGCTCTCTTAAGCGGACATCCTGAGTGCAGAAAGCTTCTTAACTACGTATTGAAGGCCTGGCTTAGACAGAAACATTGAACCTTGACACCTTTAAGTTGGCTCATGAGGCGTGCCACGACCGAGATCTCGACCTGTACTGGACATGCAACCAGCTCCGTCACGTTGGCCTTGAAGCCATGGCCTTAGCAGCGCGATGACCCATAAGAGATTTCCCCTCCCAAAAAACTGGTTTGGGTTTTGAACCTGGTGTTCCATTTTGGCCCAAAGAAGAGTTATGATTGGACCCAAGTTCCAAAACCCAGCTCCAATTAGTAGCAACTGCGTGTTATGTTTTTCAACGCTGGCAACGAGGCCAACCGGGCTCGTGTATTCCTCCTTGCTTGCAAGAAAGGATTCCAAGGGCCTAAGGACCTTGCGGCGGTTTGATCGCATTTACAAGCACATTCAATTAAAGGCTTAATGGAATCAATTTCCTTGATTTGAACCTAAAGCTTTACTCTTCAAGTCCAAGTGCAGGTGATCAAAAAATGATAAAATGCTTTGACAGGACTTGCCACCCACGGACTTCTGGGCCAAGCGCAAATGGAATGCGAATGGAAAGCCTGAGCTGAGTAGCTGGCTCTGCCAGACACAAAGCCGCCAGGACAAGTTGCGCTTGCAAACCTTAGGCAACATAGTGGTCCCCCAACAAGGTTTCTTGGGGGCCTCTGTTCTCTTCAAGATGCTGAATGGAGAGCATTTTGCATAAACACAGGCTTCAAGGCAGTTGCTCCTGGTTTCTACATGTTGCATCCCAAAATATCCCAAGCACTTCTATACATAATCTTTCTTTGTATTTTGCCTTTAGACTGACTGCCTAAAAAGGTGGCGTGCAATACACAGCCATATCAAGCCTGTATCAATTTGATTTGCAGCTCTAAATTAGCCGTGCCCGCTGTCAGAAGCCCATGGATGACAGCCACAAATTTCAGGGAGCGTCCATCAAAAAAAACATCCGATGCAATCTTGTTTTTCTGGTCTTGCTTTGTATTTTTTGTGTGTCCCACATCCCGCATGCTGCGACTAGAAAAAAACTTTGCCCTGAGCTTCATCCCCAGGCTAGGCTAGGAGCGTGACGACGGCTCCACATGGAGGAGATTGCATGCCTGGCAAGATTTACTGCGATTTCGTTTTCCTATCAAGTTGGAATCCAGGCATGCTTGTTGTGCCATGTTCTTTGTGCATTCTGCATTGGACCATGGTATTTTTTGACAGCCCGCGCCGCTCACAGTTCTTCTCACGCAAGACTTTTGCTGGCAAGTCTCTCTCCCGATATTTTGCGTATATAGCAGTCCAAATCTTGACAGCTACTTAACATGAATTGCGTATACCTTCTAAACCTAAATTCCTGATCGGCAT
>OMLO01003269.1_pt1 | contig 13360 bp, 16 predicted proteins | sample 1674811 | NCBI WGS metagenome assembly OMLO01 (sample SAMN06265003, study PRJEB25207) | coral metagenome | isolation source: Coral host | place: Mexico:La Bocana,Puerto Morelos, Mexico | collected 2008-11-13
TACTGTTCTCTTTTTGATTGCGGTCTCCTCTCCATTTTGCCCTTTGGGCCTTGGCTCCCGCCTTCGACGGGGGCACATCTATACACCTTTCAACTTCCTTACCCGCCCTCCTCCACCTGTCCTTTCGGGCTCCCTGCCATTTAGGTCAGCCCCCGATTGGAATTATCTGCCAGGGCCCACCTTATACGGTTGGGTTCTTTCATCTGATCCACACCATCTTTTCACTTTCCACCTCATTCTTTAGTTGCATTGTTTGAGCACCATCTTGGAAATTGTGGGCTTCTGCCATTTAGGTCAGCCCCCACTTTTTCCATTCTCCATTTACCACCTGCTGCCAAGGGCTCCCTGCCATTTAGGTCAGTCCCCTTGGTTGCTTCCTCCATTTTTACCTGTTGGGTGTTCTTCTCCACACTGGTTTTGGGCTTCCTGCCATTTAGGTCAGTCCCCACTACCAGACTGTGATCAGTTCCTCTCTCGCCCTCATGGATTTTGACCCTGATGATCCCGCCACCTGGCCAACTGATGCTGAAAGTTGGTATAAGGTATCCTATACCACTGTGACCATCTCAACTAGACAAGTTCCTTTTCCACCTGAGGAATATTATGCTATCTTCGGTAGCGTATTTAATCGTGATCCCCACAATCTTTCTCTCTATAATGCAGCCTCCACTGATGTCTCCGACCTTCTCGCATCTCTCCCTCAATGGGAATTCACTGGCGAGACTCAGGATAATCCTGCCCGCACTTGGCGAGTCATTTGGCCTTATCACCCAGTTATCTCTACCTTCTCCACTGGAGGTAGGGTCAACAATCACAGCGACAACTTTGCAGTCCTTGAGGAGCTCTCTGAACATATTCAAGAGGAGATCCCTGAAAAACTTGACACTAATAGGGACCTCGTTATCTTTCACAAAACCCTCCCCCTTGCCATCTTTCATAGCAACCAAGCCGTCCGTTGGAAGTTTGCCAATCATCTCGATCGGCTCTTTCAAGAGCGTCCGCTTACTCCATTTCTTCAGCCCATACGGAACAACCAACGAGGTCTTCCTGCGGTACCTGAAACTGTTACCCGACGTATTACCACTGCCCTGGAATTTGCCCTTCAGGTTGCTCAGGGCAAGTCCCCACCATTCAGCGACTCCACTCTTAAAAAGGAATGCGGCCACAGGATCCCATATATTGTCTATTCTAAACGTAAGCCAGCTGCCCCCGATCTAGAAACTGATTTTCCTCCTATATGCCAGTCTCCGCTGCCGCTTCTGCCAAAGCTCCTCCCAACATCCCCGCTGCCAAATCATGGTTGCCGGCAGCTAATATCGCTACACAGTCTTTTCCGCCTCCTCCCCCTTATACGTCGGAGGACGTCACCGCTCCCACCGTGGCTACTCCCACAGCCTTACCGGAAACTGCTGCTCCCTCACATCTCTCTTCAGCTTCCTCTGCTCCGCCACCACCACCTATCAGTGCTTGGCGATTGACCCGCCCGATACCGGGGCAGATGTCCCCATGTCCTCAGAGGCTACTAGACCTGCCACTGATATGGAAGTTGAGGCGGTGGACCCCGCAGAGCCGCTCCCGTTAGGGGGCCCAAAATTCAGGCGCTGCGCCCTACTATTCACCCTCCTCAACCCCGAACTACCGGGAATCGCATCGAAAGACCTAGTTTCACTAGGCCTGCTCTCTTTCAATTGTTCGCAGAGGCCTTCCGCCCTCTTCCTACCTTGTTCTCCCGCTTTGGGGATTTAACTACCAAATGGGGGACACGGTATTCCGGCTGGGAAATCTTTACATGGCTTTTCCCTTCCATGGCATCAAAAGCGCCAGATCCCCTCCCTACTCCTGCCGACGTCACCCCCGCCACTCCAGACACGCCTTTCCAGGCTTTGGTTGACCGATTTGTTGATCTCGAAAGTACTTTTGCCGATTCCCGTAAAATGAGTCAGCCCCAGATCGTCCCGGAATCGGTCGATCACCTTACCTTTCTCCCTGCATCCTACCTTGGCCGATTTGCGCACGCATGATCTCTCTCCTCCGCCCTTTCTCACGTTGATTGTGGGCTCTCCTGCCCATCCGTTGGCAGGCAAGGCCCTCCATTCGCACTTGGTTGGCTGTTTTACAAATCCCGAGACTCGGTATCACTTTACACTCTTCGTCCCTGTTGGCCCTGATCAATGCCTACCCGTTCCATTGGAATGGGCGCCTCTCTTCACTGCTTTGGCCACTATTTGTCTGTACCCCTCCCTCCCATTCTTGGTATGCACTCCGGATTATACTCTCGGTACCTTCGCTGCCATGGATGACCTCATCGCTTGTTTTCCGCGACCCGCTGCCTTACACGCCTTCTCCTCTCACTCAAGCTTGGTTCGACCAGATATCTTTCTTCGCCTTCCTCCGGCAGCCAACTTCGCTGGTCAAGCTGTTGAGGGTCGCGCTGATTTCGTTTCCCACACGCCTGCCGCAGCTATGACAGCCATCCTGACCGCACGCAAGGAGACCTATCAACACTGCCCTTCATCTAGAGAATCTGTGGAAACAGGATCTGTCACAGCTGACCTCCATTTTGCCCTTTATTGTACGCCCTATTATGGCTACATACCTGAATCTGAAACCGATTTCATTGCCATGACCTTTGCCCTCGCGGATTTTCTGGTGTACACTTGTTTTACCACGAACAGTGAGCCCAACGCTGCTCTTTCAAATCTCTCGGTTCGTCCGGGTGATCTTTTGTCTATCCTCAGCACTATACATCCCTCCTTCTTGTCCGTCTCTCCAGGGGACGGCTTGTTTATTCTCCCGCTTACCACCTCCAAGGCCGCACTGCGACCTTTCCCGGTCGCTTGGCTTTACTCCGTTACCGAGGAAGACTGTCCTCCCCCTCCGTTCTTCGTCTCTTTGGGGGCTGCCCTGGGCCCTGGCACGGAACTCTACGTCTCTGGTATTTTTCAACAAGCCTGGGCCCTGGGCCCTCGGCCCTCATGCGCGTGCTTACCTCAACTCCTCCCAACTTCCCCTTCCGTACCTTCGCCGTACTGATGACCTACAAGTTCATACCAATACTCGTGCGCACGGAACGGAATTTGGGGGATATGGCGCCAAGCAGTATCACTTCGTGTTTTCTCCTGACACTCACGATAAAGTCTCCTTTGCTAACCTTCCTGTCACACCCGCGGCGCTTCCGGAGTCTTTTCTCGGCGATCTTTTAGCGTTGGAAAAATGGCCTCCGGCCGCCACTCTCCTTGCAACACCTAATAACACAATTAGCTGGCCGGACAATTCTTCCCTCCGTATGTGGCTCCCCGATGTTGATTCTAACCTCTCTCCTCACCACGGTATCACAGTTTGTTGTGGCCGTGCCGGGGATCGTGCCCGGTCTCACGGCCCTACTCTGGGCTACCGTGACATTCACCAAGAATCAGCCGATAGGCAGGGAGCTGTTTGGAACTCTTACTTTTCCCATGTTCCTCAGTATGAATCTCTGGCCTCGGTCTTTTATAGTACCATGGATCATTGGGTTGGGTACACCGCTGACGCTATCCCACGTTGCACCATTGAACCAATCCTGGCTTCATATAAAGTGCTATGCTCACAATACCAGGCTGGGCTGCACGCCTGGCGTTTACCTCCCCACACACTTGCTTACAATCTATACACACTCATCTTCTCCCTGTACGCTCTTGACTCTCTGCTCCTTGAAGGCTTTGGTGCAGGGGCCTACAGCGCTGCCGTGGCAGCACTGATGGCTTATCGCCCTCCTTCACGAGCTGAATATAGCTCTTTCGATTGCGTCCTCACATGCCTGGGGGGAGTTGCCATGCCTCCCAAGATCTTCAAAGAACTCCTTGACACCTACTACCAAGCCCATTCTCAGCAACTTCAACTCGCCAAGGATTCCTCTAAGAGAGGGGACATTTATGATGAATCCAGTTTCACTCACTCTCTCCGTATCGTCCAGCACATCCATGATCGTGTTTCTCCATGGAGTCTCAATGAAATCCTCCTGAACTATCTCTATAATCGCGGGGTAGCAGTGCTGACCCTGCACGATGACGTTGACGCACAACGTGCCTATGCCGAGCTACATAACCAAATACCTTTTAAACCTTGGTCACACTTCGGTGACTACCGTCACAACTATGAAAAGGTTGTTCCCACTCTCAAGTACTTCTCGGCTGCCACGTTTTTTGCTAGCTTTCTCCTCCCTCTGACGTATGAGCAACTAGAGGCTCGCGAAGGCGCTCTCGGTGCCACATACTGCCCTGACCTCCTGGACCTCCTTCTCGCACTATAGTCATTTTTTGTCGCCGGCCACCGACACCGGCCACCGGCCACGCCGGCCACCGGCCACGGCCACGGCCACCGGCCACGGCCGGCCACGGCGGCCACCGGCCACGGGTCACCGGCCACGCCCACCGGCCACGGCCGGCCACCGGCCACCGGCCACCGGTCACCGGCCATCGGCCACCGGCCACGCCCACCGACCGGTCAGCGGCCACAGGCCCAACGGATTCCGCCACCGGCCACAAACCACTGAGAGCACCGGCCAGGCCACGGATGGTGGTGATGTTAATTTAACGTCCATAGGCTTGACCTTGCACACCTGGTCGATGCTACGCCACAGAGGCCGTGATGTTAACGTTCCTTGAACTTTGAACACATGGTCGATGATTGCATATGCACACATGGTCGAGTTTGTTTGAACCTTTCGCTCGTGGCTCATTTTGGTACAAGTGCCCCCCTTACACCTGATTTTGTGAGAATTTTTCACCCCAACCCCTCCTCACCTTCACTTCATTCATAACGTACTTCCATTACACGTACCTCCATCATGTCTCTCACACTTACATACATGAATTTATTTTCGAAGGAACCACCTTCGAGCCTTCCGACTAGGATTGACTCGTGTCCTCCTATCAACTTTTCGTTTTCTTTTGGTATGGGTCAGATACTTCCATACCCAGTGGTCACAGTGAACTTTCTCAACTTTGTTCTTTACCATTTGTTCGAAGACCACAACTTTCGATGTCCGATTCTTCAAAGGAATCCTGTCACCGCGAGACGGCTCCAACACGTTAGATGGAGGCCACGAGCCAAAAATCCAACCCAAATCCTAGTCAGGGAGAAAAAGGTGCGCTGCTTGCCTGCTTATGAATAAAAACAATACCTTTCAAAACGCATGATGCGATTGCTATTGTTGACTGATGGGACTTTTCTCCCCTGTCTGGTGCAGCACATGCAAAATTCAAACTTGGTGACGTATACGTTCGAAACCACAACACAGGTGACTTGCTAATTTCACATCTGATCATCTCCAGAAACTGTTGTTGACTCAGCTTCTTCCGTTCCAGCTCCATCTGAGTGGTCGCAAATGATGCAGACATGGATAGGATAGCTCTTTACACATGCAGATGGGAGACACGCTAGTCCATTCATCTCAGAATCACATCATATACTTGTTGAACAAGGCCAAGACTCCTTTTTTTGACACTTTGACATCATTTCTTCCACCCATACGCAGCCTCATGGCCTTGGTCCTGACCTCCCAGCGGACCGCTTGCCCGCATTGCCGGCAGCCTTTAAAACAGGCCTCGCCAGGCCAAACTGGGGACGTGGCTGCCCAAATCATTGCGGAGCCGGCTGTGCTCAGCGCATGGCACTTGGCCCGCTATTGTCCTTCCTCCTGCCAACAAGCTACGTATTGGTGTGGTTTTGTAGCTTTTCGCATCCTTCGGAGCAAGCAGCGGTGCATCTGGCGCAAGGAGGTGGACTTGCCTGACGCAGACCATTTCTTCCTGAGCTCAAGGCTAGGTTTGGCAAGATCCTGGCTGCGCAGATGGCGGTACAGAATGTTCCTCCACAGAGCCAGCTTTCAAGGCGAGGCGGTTTTGCTGCGACTGACAAATGCCAATGTCCGGTACCACATCCGCCATCAACTTCGAGATGGTTGGGTTCGGGAGATCCTTTGCCGTCGTGCTGTGGAAGCTGGCAAAGTTGTGTCCGACACTTTGGGCAAACAAGTTTTGACTGCGCCCGTTGAAACATTGATTGCAGCCAATTGGAGTTGGTACGAACCGCTGATGTTTGCGAGGCGGGCTCCCGTCAGGTGATGTTCAATGTTGCGTTTGCACCTGCACCCTGCTGCTAATTTGCACCGGTAAGCCAATAACAATGCTGCGTATCATGTCTCATGTAGTGTCAACCCTAGATTAATAAATCCATCCACTTGACAACTATTCTCTATACTATTCAACAAGACGGGGATTTGGCGCAGACCCTGTTGAGTAACAAATACAAAAAACTTCGCCTTTGTAAAAAATGGGCAGTCCAATTGCAATGCACATTCATTCACTGTGCAACCAGTCCACGCCAGGCGCCTGGCGCAGATGCAAGCTGCCGGCGACAGGCAGGACATCGTAGCTATTGATGGGAACTGCAAGCTGCATCGACGCACCTGCGGCATGCCTTTTGCAGAAGTGGTTGCTTCCCCGCACTTGAACAAGCTTTTGCTCCGAGGCTGCAGCGCCATGCCTCATGGCAGAGACACTCTCTGCCGCAAGCATGCAAGCGACAGGGACCTTCCGCAACAACAAGGGGCAGAGAAAGTTGGGAGACATCGCCTCAAAAGGGCGCTTCACAGCCAGACCGACGTTTGTCACCTTGAAGTTCAGCTTGAAGGATGCCGTGGCTGGCAGCCAGCATGCACTGTCAGGGAGAACACCTTAGCCAACTATTTCGCTTCCCAAGCTGACAGGAACATTCGAAGAAGAAGGCAACGGAGAGTTGAGGCCCGCAGTCAGAAATGGTCTGGGTTTCGGCCGCGCCGAGCGAGAACTTTTTTGGCTCCTTGGCATTCTGCACAGCCTCGGCAGACCAGCACCTGCAAGACCCACAAGGAATCTGCCAAGGATGCGCATGCAGCAGCAAGGACTGCTGGATTCTTGTTCGCTGTTACAGAGTCCGGCCTCTTGCTCGATGTGATGGAGCTCATTGGGGCTGAGTCGCTATCCCAACGTTACCACTTCACTGCGCAGTGTGCGCACAGATTACCTTCACTACGATGCATAGTCCATGATGACAGCTGTCATTTGAAGGCTATGTGTATTCGGCAGCGTGGGGACTCTCCTCTTGCCGCTAGATTGGCGGACTTTGATTTTGTCATTGATGATTTCCATGCAAGTGGGCACACTGGTGAATGGTGCAAGGAGGTTTGCCTCCCAAGCCTGCCGCAGAACAAGGATGTACTGAATGGCTTCCCAACAGAGATAGCTGAAACGGTGAACTCCCAATTCAGTCCTTTAGGCCATTGTTTTCACCATTATGGGCCTTGGTTTGCGCAGCTAGCCCTGCAAGAGCTAGCTGATGTCCACAACCTTGCCCGCCTCCAAGCGCTGCAGGACAAGAAGCGGGGCGCTGACAAGAAGCGCAAGCAGGCGAGTGCGGCAGCAGCAGATGGATGAACCCTCACAAAGGGAAGCTAAAAGATTGGTGTGCGCTGCTGAGAATTCTGTGAAGCTGTTTCCATGGTGCAGCTTGCCCTTTTCATCTCCACATGTTTCCTTGGCAAAGCAACTTTGCAGTGTATCCCTTCAGTGCTGTTCGCATCGCAGTTTATATGCTCAAACAAGACTTGCCTGTTAGTTTTCTCTGTTAACTAAGCAGTGACAGTGTTAACGTTGTTCCCCACGCAGTACAGTGTGTATAGTACAGGGTTAATCGTGTGACATGTGAAGCAATTTTTCCGGAAGTCAAGCATCTTCACACACACGCACACACACACACGCATGCACTTTGGCAAGCAAGCCCGTTGGAACACTGAACAAGCTCTGCTCCTCTGACCATGCCGGCCCAAAGCGCAGAAGAGTTGAGTCACAAGGCCGTGGACGCCTTGTGGAGGGCTGCCCTAGATGTCGTCAAGGACAACTTCAATGCAATGGAACATTTGCCCAAGGAAGTCTACAACTTTCTTTTGCCAATTGCTGCATCCACTTGCCAGGGCATGTTTTCCACAGTGATGATGTTTGCCGGGGCAATGCCAGCCCTTTCCAACGGTGCCAGTGTGCGTCTTTGGAACCAAAAGGCTAGTCCCTTAGTATTGCTCGTTTTGCACATGGCGCCCCCTCAGCGAGGAAAGTCTCGCTTGTTCCAGGCGGTGGAGTTGCTTTTCGAAACTGCAGATGAGTTTGTGGCCAAGCTCGCGAAGAACCAAGCGGAGGAGCTTGCCGCCAAGTTAGCGCCGCCGTTGGAGGGCGTTCAGCCTCCAGCGGAGTTGCAAGTCAGCACCAAGTCAATTTCTTTGCAAAGCTTCACCATGACGGAGTTTTTCTACAGGTGCTCCGTCGAATTCCCTCAGGTGGAGATAGGTGGCAGAAAAGAAAAGACAACCAGCAGGGCGTGGTTTGGGCAAGCCTTCAACTTAGACGAGTGCTATGAGTTTCTAGAGAACATTGGCCTGCTGGGTTCCCGAAATGACAGAGACAAAGCGTCCGGAGCTGTGAATACCCATGCTAGCACGTTGAACAGTCTTGTGCAGCGTGGGAAAACAAAGCGGGCCACTAGGACCGCCACTTCTTACGAGGGGTCCCGTGCTCAGCACGTCGCCGTGTCCTTGCTAGGCAATGGCCATCCAGCGAAGCTCATTGCCATGGAGCGAGGGTTGGAAGGTGGACACACGGCTGCTACTAGAGAGCGGTTTGTTTTTGCTGTGGATGAATCTGTGGCCAGACACGACAAGGTCCCCAAAGACCTGCTACGTGCCAATGATGACCTGCCAGCCTGGACTTGGTTGCCTTTGACCTCACTCCAAGCAACCATCTTTCGGTGGACTGACTTGCTCAACAACCCTAGCCACTTTGCAGGGGTATCTGTGGATGAGGACTCAGAAGATGAGGGCTACCCTGCAGTTCTCCCGGACGGAGTGAAGTCAAGGATTCGTTACGTCGAAGAAGCCAACCCCGAAGGTGTCTCGTCTCAGATTGCAGTTTCGTGTGTGGAATGTTGCATATGGCTCATAGAACCGTTTCTGACCCTTAATTTGTTTAGGTTTTTGTCTGTAAGCTGAGGTGACTTGGTGGTTGTGCGGACTGAGTGGCGGATTAGTGGGCGCTGGCTTTTGAAGGATCAGACAGAGCACATTTGTGCTGGTGCCCGCAGAGTATGTGAGCATTTCGAGAAGCGGCCGCATTCAGTGCTGACCATCCGTGATGATGCTCAGAAATTGTTGCTGGGAGCCTTGGCTTGTGTGTCATTGCTTGCTTGAATGCAATAATTCCATGTCTTTCTTGTCTCTGTAGACTTGTGCAAGGTTGTTCAAGTTTTATCTGTCAATGCACGCGCCCAAACAGACATTTGGTGACAGGAAATCAAGTGGCGCAGTCCATCCGTGCTGCGAGCAAAGAGAGCACTCCTCTTGAAGCTTTACATGCCAACGCTGCTCACGCACAAGGCATGCTGAGTGCAAGCATAGCGATCCTAGAGCTGGCGGGTGGAGGCGGCGCTTTCGACGCTGATGGGAATTTGGAAATCACGGCAGATCATGTTCAGGCAGGACTGCCCAACAAAGATAGTTTGTGTAATCATTGCCAAATCACAGCTTTTCACTTCCACTTAAGCCACTCGTACAAGCAATGTTTATTTTTCACACAAGCTTCAGTGCTGCACGCATGTGCTGCTCAGGGTCATGAGTTACACCACCCAAATCTGAAACCTTGCCTTTGGATTTGACCTTCCTTTAAGTGATCTCTTTGGTAGGTGGCAGCTCGCTTGGTCGAGCTCAGCGTTCAAGTCCGGGAGGTGCTGCGCGGTCCCCTAGACCCTGCAACAGCGGTCGGTTCAGATGAGTCAGACAACGAGGCGTGCCGGCCAGTCCAGGTGCCTTGCCCTGCCCAATCCTTCGCTGTTCCTGTCCTTACACAGCCAGTACCTGCCATGCCAAATGAAGATGGAGTTGCAGCCGCAGCTGTCTTGGAGGATGTGGAGCACACGCCTCTCGCATTTCCCGCTGGGGCCTTCCAGCGCCCCCCTCAAGAGGAGGTAGGATGTTTTTTTTGCTTTTAAATTGAATGCGTGGTTTCCTTGCAGATGCCTTCAAAGTTTTGGGTAGAATGAACATGTGCTGCCTTCTTCTGTGTTTTGCCGGCCGCAGGAATCTTTGGAAGAGATCGCGCCGTTGAAGCTGGCAGATTTGGAAGCTCTGAGCTTCGAGAAAGGCTTTGGTGACAACGATTCCATGCTCCTCTCTCAGGATGGTGTGCTCAAAGACCGTGAGCTGTTGAAGAAGTTGTTACTACTGGGGCGCAACGACATCAAGATGTCCAAGGTGGTCGACGCATATCACGTTGTGCAGCAGGATGGTGGCAAGCGGCGGAAAACAAGGCCAACCCAGGGACGTGTTCCTTGGCAATGTTTGGTTTAATGTCTCTTTGTTGGTCTTTGGCTAGGTGCATTTTGGGCAGGGCTGTTTCTGAATAGTCGGACCTTCAATTTCAGCAGCCCGTGTTCAAGGGTTTGCTTGTTCCATGCCGGTGACACGTTACCGGTTAGCTCTTCCAAATGATGTTGATTGCCCATGCAGGCCTTGGAAGTTTTGACGAAGGCTTTTCAGCTTTTCCCGCGTCTTGGGTACATATCGCAGCCTGCTGGAGGGAGAGGTGGCGACACTACGGTGGTTTTCCGCTCTTGGTCTTCGAATGCCGCCAACCAGATTCGGTACCACAATGAAGCCATGAAGTGCTGTGGGCTCAGCATCCGGGAGATCTCCAAGCGGAGAGCATTGTGGCATGACCGCTCTCGTGGCGAGCAAAGAGTTGCAGCTCCCGCAGCTCCGGATGTAGAGATGGCGGTCCCTGCAGCGCCTCCTCTCATGGCGCCGCAGCCCGCCACGCCGCCGACAGGGCGATAAGCTGGCATTAAGTTGGCGCTCTGCAAAGATGGAAAATTGGTTGGGAGGTGTCACTTTCAGTAAAAATCACTTTCAGTAAAGATGTCTACATTGGCATGAGCACCATAGTCCCATCCACTGCACAGCAGATGATGTTTGAGATGGTAGGAGATTGTTGACAGGAGAATTGGAACCATAATAGTAATTGAGAACTTGCTGTGCTTGCACTTGCAAGGGATTATGTGTGCATACATTCACATTCAAAATGGCACTGCCATTTTGGCTCGAGCTTCTTTTGAAAGTACTATTTGCTTTCCCCTCGCTTGTGTACTTGACCGCAGTGGCTTCAACCCCCATGGTCATTGACAAGGTGTTCCCAGAGGAGACTCAGCGACCTATGCTGGTGGGTGCTACACCTGCTGTGCCGGCCTCCGCAGACCCCCTTATCGCTTGTTGGCTTGCTTCCTTCGATAGCTGCCCACCTCCTGTCCTTCCCTTCTTCGCTGACATGCTCTCTTGTCTTTCGCCTGGTACCCAGCAACTTACTCCCGCCCTTTTCTCGGGGGTCCTGCAACAGGTGGAACCTGCGCCTCTTCACTTGGGCCCTCATGCTCAGATTCACTTTAATCTCCTTAGCCGCCTTTGCAATATTCCTTTTGCTTTAACCGCCAAGATCCACCTATTTCGCTGGGCGATCTTAGCTGGCGCTTCCACTCCATCCCCACCAATTTTTGGGATAACCTCTTCGAACAAGAAGAATGGGGTGACACCTCTGATGCCTTCCTTTACTTTCCTGCCCCATCCAATACCTCGCCCGATAACGACGAAGCTCATCTTTCTATATGGTGCGCGGAGTGGTCCCCAGATCCCTCTCCTGGGCACTCCCTCACCATTTGCAACTGCTCGGATGGTGTCGATGGTGTGTCGTTGGTCCCTCTTTCGCAACACCAGATTGCACTCGATTGTGACCGGTCGAAGGTGCTGATGTTTTTCAGCATGTGGAGGCTGCGATGAAGGATGATCAGCTCGATCCACACATCGCTGCCCTGAGTGCTTTGCTGACTGGCCAGTCCTGTTTGAGCAGCAGCCTGTCGCTGTTTCATCTGCAACATCCTGTGTGGAGCGGCTCGATGGGGCCGGGTTGGTCACAAAGGGTCAGCACTCCACACACACATTGGATTTTCTTCTTTGGACCGGGTTGTGAACCCGAGGTTGGCTTTTACTGGTCGACCATTTTCTTTGTGTATGCAGACATTAGTTTCTTTGGGCATGGAAGCTTGCTGGAAAGCATGAACATGTCTGCAATTTGCACTTGAGCAAAATGTTTCCATTTTGGTTCAAGTGCGCCTGTCAGATCAAACCGAAAAAGTTTCTCATCTCATTGACGTTATGTCTGAGTGAGACCATTATGCCCAAGGTGTGCTGAACATGAGCCCCTTTTGGCATTGCTGAAGCTTTTGAACCCTCAGACGCTGCGGGAGACGACCTGACCACCGGCCACCGGCCACAGGCCACACACCCCTGACCACGACCACCGGCCACCGGCCCGACGACCACCGGCCCACACCACCGGCCACCGACCAACGGCCACCGGCCACCGGCCCGACGACCACCGGCCCACACCCACCGGCCACCGACCAACGGCCACCGGCCACCGGCCACCGGCCCGACGCCGCCGGCCACACAACCGACCACCGACCACCGGCCACCGGCCACCGGCCACCGGCCACCGGCCACGGCCGCCGGCCACGCAGATAAATCGACCATCGCCATTCAAACCAAGACGGTCTGGTTGTGAGGCCACTTGAGAAGGCTCTTCCATTTGTTGCCTTGGCTCATCTTGGGAAATTTGGCATGGAGGTACGGCAAACTGCTATGAGACTATTCGTGTCCCATTGGCATGTGGCATGCAGGAAATTCTCTAAGATGCAGATGACTTTTTGGCTGAGCATGCCCAACACTTACTGAAGCTTCCCGACTGTGCTTGGAAATAAATGGTCATCAACTCAGGATCAGCTGGCAATCCCTTCTGTCTCTTGACAATCTTCGAGGTGACTTGCAATGATGGCACAACAACTCATGCGTCTCATGTTTGATTGTGTGATATAGAAGTCTTGCGCATTTGGAGTTGCAGGTGCCTGGAGCTTCTGGCGAGGACGCACAGACTTGGCCCACAACTAAGACTAAGTTGAACATGTCTTTCACAGGTTCATTCCTTTTCTGAGATTCTCTTGTAATCCTCCCCACTTTGTCTTGCAGTCTTACAGGTTCAGTCGAAGAGCAGCAATGCAAACAGGCGCAGAAAAAATAGAATCGCTCGCACTGCCACAGTGAAAGCTGTGCCCCTTGCCAGTCTGAGAGACTCCGAAGAGAGGGCCAGCCCAGTCAATGGTGACAAAGAATGTGATGGGGCTAGCCGAGCTAGCCCTGATGAAGAGGATGGGAGGGTTTTCAGGTAAAGTCACACAGTTAAAGAGCTTTTAAAGG
>OMLO01003270.1_pt1 | contig 13359 bp, 3 predicted proteins | sample 1674811 | NCBI WGS metagenome assembly OMLO01 (sample SAMN06265003, study PRJEB25207) | coral metagenome | isolation source: Coral host | place: Mexico:La Bocana,Puerto Morelos, Mexico | collected 2008-11-13
GGGGGGGGGGGGGGGCAAAAGTAAAAATTGGATGATTTGGGCGCATTCTCTTTTCACCTGTGGATGTGTTTTCTGATGTTTTTTGTAAGAAGGGGGGTTGGCTGGGCCAGGCAGCTAGTGTTTAGATGTTGCTTTGGTGTAATGTAAATTTGTGTTATTACGGGGGTAGGTAAGATGATATTGCGATGTTTCTTGTAGTCTGTTTTGGGCCGGAAGGTGAAGGGAGGCCGAACAGATGCGGAATCTTTTTGCTCAGAGGATTCATACATATTCATAGTGCACAGGCATTGAATATGTTTAGATAGCCATGTAATCATGTACATGTATATATTCCGCAAAACTGCCTTGCCACTACCAGAATCAGTATCCTTGTAAAGCAGAGGATGTCATTTGTTGAATGTGCCAAGCGAAGCAGGTCCATGGAATTTCCTGTTCATTTGCTTAAATTCCTATGCATAGACAACTTGGAGACCATGTGGTGGATCTTTGGTTCATGAGGTCTCTACTTGTACACTCGGCAACAGCAGCAGCAACAACAACAGCTGAAACTCATGAAGCGCAGCCTTACCATTCTGCGGGGCCTTACCATTCTGCGGGCAAATTTCGCCTGCTTGGAATGGTGCGTGACCTGTGATGCTCTGTGTGGCATTAAGGGCTTGGTGAAGCTTCCATGGATGAGCTGAAAGTTGTCATTCGCCACATTAGTGGCAACGAGTTGTGCTGCATTTCTGCCAGCCCGCAACAACCTTTGGAGGTGGGCGCCGAGTGGATGAGTGGATGTCATTGTCGATGAAGTTGTGAACATCATGGCACCCGTTTTTTTTTTCTGTCAAGATGGTGTAAGACAAAGGCCTTCTCCTGCAAATGGATGATATTTAAATAACTTTGATATTTGCCATGGCCCAGCTGCTTCTAAAGGTTCCTTGATCTTAGATTCAGAAGTGAATGCTGGGACCTTCCGGAAGGGCACAATGATTTTACAAGCCCTTCAGTAGCCTTTGGGAAGTGTAGTGGGAATGATTTTTTTTTGAGACACTATATCTAATAGTAAATCTTTGATGATCTAATTCCCTACTTCAGAATCTGGGTTTGTTGGGTAGCTTTTTGGTGGGATATTAATATTTGCAAGGTAGGATTATGCTTGCTCAATTGGGGAGTGAATTTTCCAGGACAAATCTATAGAGTCACCATGTTTGCTTCCTGGAAGAGCCAATCTACTCATCAGGTGACGAAAACCCTGCAAGAAGCCGAATGACTCGTCAGATTTTTGATTGTGGGATTGAGTAGAGAGATTCGGCTCAAGATTCAAGTTACACCCCTGAAAACTAACATGTCCCCCGAAAAAGGGGACTATTTCAATAGGAAATACATCTTCCAACCAGTGATTTTCAGGGGACATTTTATTTTTCCGGGGAGTACTCTTTCTTCAAAAAGAAATCTTCAGTTTGCGTTCAAAGATTGGCAGGTCCGGTCCTTGTTGTTGATAAAATGATGGACGAAACAGGATTTTTTGTACACATAGCTTTTATGTATGGTATATTTACCTGCATTTACCAGAGAAAATCAACCAAATGTAGGTATACCATACATGGATGGTATGGGGTAAGTACTGTCCACTCACTATTGATTGGTTACCTTTTACCCCAAGCCGGAGCACCTCATCAGCTCCTAGGAGCAAAACTCATTTACCTCCCCCCAGAACTAACATGACAATTGAAAAATCCACCAACTTTAATGGTAGATGCCTCTTCAAATGGTTGGTTTTCCATTGTCATGTTAGTTTTCAGAGGGTGGAATGGTCTAAATGGTGGTTAAGGTTGGTGTAGGCAAAACCATGGTCAAACAACCATTGGTTATAGGAAAACCTTGCAATTTTTATCCCCAAAGTTTAACATGGAACAAGGAGACAATATCTCCTTAGACAAGAATAAACATAGTCCCAAACCAACAGTTTTGGGATTCCATATTTAACTTCAGGGGTGTTTCTTTCAAAGAAACCTTGATGGATATGATGAACAAGGCAGAGTTTCAGCTTCTATTTGCCAGGTGCTTGGCCCAACAATGCTGGAGGCGCGTCACGTCATCACGTTTTCACCGTAGTTTCTCACTGCGGCTGTAGATGGCAGGTGTCCATGGGATGCCCGCAGCCAAACCATAGGGGTGAATGCTTGGGATCATACACCCTGGAAAATTAAAATTGAATCTGAAATCTAGGTTCCAGGAAAGGAAGATTCCTATTGCAAACCAAATATTTCAGGTTCCATGTTAAACTTTGGGGTGGGAGGGGAGTACATTTTTGCCACCATTTCAGGAATGTGTAAAATAATAGGGCTTATTTATGTGGCTGTAGATGCTGTAGTACTAACCGTTATATATGCCTGGTGCGAAAAGGCCGGAGGAGCTTCCCGGAATCCCATTTCACTGTAACACTGTAGACGTCATGAACCAACACGTTGCGATGTCCATCCAAGAAGGTGGTTTTTTGGATTTGGGCATTCTTTCTCCGTTGCTGGGACTTATTATTTCAAGAACTATGGGTGGTTGGTGATGTAGATGATGTCGATGCTTTTAGTCAGATAGGTTTTTTGAGGGAAACCAGATCCGGTATTTTTGGTCCGGGTATGTTGGCAAGACATTCGTGTGTTGTTTCTCTTGAAAGGGCGAAGTTGTGTAGGTATCAGGTCACCTTAAGGATGCCCGAGAAAAGCTTCAAAATTCAAGAGTAATACTGTGTTGATGATTCAGAAATCCCAAACAACCTATAAAATTTTGCAAATTGATGTGATATTTACCAAAAAACAACTGGTGCAGGATATTAACTTCAGATGATGAGAGTTCAACCAGCTGCGGGTTTGGGAAGGCTCCTTTGTGTGGTTCTCGTCAAGCTGATGGTTCTTTTCGCACTTCAGTGGAGTCACATGGAAGGACCGAAGGAGAAGTCAGAATAGGTTTTTGCAGAAGGTAGCCCTGTGGCCCGAACACCTGTCAGCTAGGTAGGGTGACCCTGGCTGATCGTCGGGCGGTGTAGTTTCCCATGGATGTTTTACAACTGGAAGATGATTTCAATGAAGTTTTGGGGAGGACAGTCACTACCCTTTTCGAAGTCTGGGGATACGATGAATCACAGAAGGGACATCGGTGTCGTACAGCCTTGAGGGGGACGCTTTTCAGATTTGACGGATACATCCCACGTGAATCATCAGTGTTTCTGGCAATTGGGGCGGAAGTGACCAAACAAGGAAATGCATTGTGTTTGAAGCTCACAAGCACAGGTAGTTTGCATGGCAGACCCCCTATGGAATTGAAGAACATCACCAAGGTTGTCGAGACGTGTAGTGGAATTGGTTGTTTAGGCAAAGGTTTGTCTAAAGCAGGATTCAATGTTGTGCTCCGAAACGATTTCAATGCACCAATCCTAGGAGTTTCGCAAACATTAGATTCCAAGCCGATTGTATTAGGAGATATCACAGAAGACGCTACCCTAGATCAGATATGCCGTCAAGTGCCATATTCCTGCACCACAGCTGCAGGGGTTTCGTGCCAACCGCATAGTAAATTAGGGGATAGGCAGGGTTCAAAAGATATAAGAGCAGCAACTTTACCCAGAACATTGAAGACAGCATTCCTAATGAGACAGTTGGCAATCATATTAGAATGTGTGGAAGAAGTCAAGCAAAGTGATTGGGCCCAATCGGTTATCGATGCTTTTGCAAAGGCAACAGGTTACAGAGTGACCCAAGGAACATTGCATCTCCAACATGTTTGGCCTACTCGTAGATCAAGATGGTGGTGTATTCTAACACATAAAATGTTAGGAAAGGTCCCCTGGTTAGATTTCCCAATTGCAAATCCACGACCGATTGTTATCGATGTTTTGCCGGAGTTCAAGCAATGTACCAATGAAGAACTTAGACAGTTGCGATTGGATGACTATGAATTAGGCAAATTCAACAGTGCAGGACTGACAAGCAATCTCATCCCTACCAGAGGTGTCATGAAAACAAGCCTCCATTCGTGTGGCAGTCAGTTGTCGGCATGCCCTTGTGGCTGCAGAAAATTCCCTTTTGGAGAAGAGAGGCTTGCAAGCAGAGGTTTGCATGGGCATTTAGTGGCATTAGGAGACATCGTGCAGACAGCAGTAGGGCCCATACCAGCGTGTCGTCACATTCATCCGGCAGAACTAGCAATCATGAATGGCATGTTTTGCAATTTTGAGTGGGGACCGAATTTGAAATTGTCACTTTCGGGCCTGGGGCAGTTGGCATCGCCGCTTCAGGCAGTGTGGGTAGGATCGTTATTAATCCAGCATTGTATTCAAGAAGGCATCATCCCAGGGGAAATCGTCCACCCAAAGCACACATTGTTGAATGTTATGGGAGAACTTTTGGAAGACAGAGACCGGTACTTTGGCCCGCCAAAATCAACTAATGCCAAGAATTTCCAAACATGGGTCAAACAGGGGCTACTGTTCCAGCAATTGCCAATGACCAAACCTGAAGTGGTTCATATGCCTATTCCTGGAAAACATCAATCCAACCAGCAGTTAGAGGGATCTCATTGGAAACAACATGTGAAACCCAGCATTGAAACCGACCAACAAAACCAAGAATCTCAAAAGCAGTTTTTGGATGAATGGGTATGTGATTATAAGGGATGCCCGGTTTGTCAAACAGAACAATTGCCACCCCAAGAAAATCATGATGTGTTGAAACCAAAGGATGTAAGGGAAGCTGAGATTTCACCGACATTGCACTTCACAGCCATCCCTGCCGAAGAGATCAAGTCCAGCCTACCTGATCCGGCCTTGTTGCAAGCATCGATCGCAGCCGAGCAGATGATCAAAGCAGAAATACCACCACAATCAGGGGTTATCATGGGGTTTGAAGCTACTAGGGGAATTAAACGAAGTAGATCACATGCAGTGCCTTATAGCCAAGCACCTGACAGCAACAACAACACAGTAGGCACGAAAGCAGAAACACCTTCCTTTCAGCAGAACCAACCTGATAGTGTGCAGACTTGTCAGCAGTTAGGTCGTGCAAAGCAAGAGAAACAGATGTTGCAAGAGCAGATTGAGAGTCGTAGGTCACATGCGATAGCATATAGCCAAGCACCTGAAAGCAGTAAGAACACAGCACACACTGAAGCAGAAGCACAATCCTTTCAGCATAACCAACATGACAACGTGCAGACTTTCCAGCAGTTTGGTCGGGTAGAGCCAGAGTCACAGTCATTGCCACAGCTGATTGAGATTCGTGTCCTAACCGCAAACCAAGACCAGCCAATTGTACTTCAAGAGAAGACAGGGGTAACACCATTGCAGATTTTGGCTAGATTACGAGAAGCAAAAGTTGCAGATGAGTATTCAGTTATGAGAACAGGGGTAGCCACCCACCTGCCATTGCATGAGCCAATCGCACAAGGCCAACTTCTTCGTGTGGAACAAATGCAGACAGAAATCCAACCAAGATGCAACCAAAGAAGTGAACAAGGAAAACCACAAATTCCTTTCCCGTCTACAAGAGCTACAGCATTGTGGCATCAGAAATCATGGGTAGCTCAAGACGAATTTGACTACTACTTGGATGTTGTGAAAACCATTCCGAACGTAGTTACATTTCCAAGCATTGTCGTAACATCAGACCTTCAGTCGGAACCATTGCAAACAGTGACAACATGGTTACAGCAAGCCATCTATCAAATTGAGCAGTTTGATCAATGTGCTGTCTCTGCAGTGAATTGGAAGGAACATTGGATTCCAGTCGCCATTGAAAAACAACAGTCAGGATGTGCCGTAACCATCCCCCCTGCTTGTTGGGAATTGGAACAAGTCATCTATGAGTGGGCGGCTAATGCAGAAATTCACATCGCCATCAACTACAAGGTTGTTGCCCACCAATTTGCAGGGGATTGTGGATTCCAAAGTTATGCCTGGATAGTGTCGTTTGTGAATGGTAACGCACAGTTCAACCAACTTGAGAGCTTCACACCACATCAAGCAGAGTATTGTCGCAGTGCCTTTGAGAACCACTTGTTCGCCACAGGCAAAGCATTCGTGATAATTGATCATTTGCATTTAGGTGGAACAAAACATGAAGAAGTCAAGGAGCAACTGCAACAAGTTTTGCTGCAACATGGAGTTTGGAAAGAGAGGGTAGAAGAACGAGCGAATCATCTTATCAATACCATTCCCAACACGTCGCTGAAGAACATTTTGAATTCACCCCGGTCGTGGCAAGACTTAAAGCAAGCAGCCAATGCATGCTCACCACCGATCAAATTGATCATGTCAGATGAACTTCAGGCACAAATCCAGATACGTACCAAGACCACAAACAGGATTGGCAACAAGAACAAAAAAGTGTCGCAGTCTCATATAGTTCCAGACCACATTCAGGTTGAAGCATGTGATGTAGAAATACCAACCGGAGTGTTTAGGCAAGCAAACGGCCCACTTCTAGGGAACATTGATGTCCAAAACATAGGACCAAATGCAGCAGGAGTTGTGATTATGGACAACAACCAAGCCGAAGCAATCCTCAGACTGAAACAGCCAGTGACTCAAAATGGACTTGCCATCATCGTTCTTGCAAATAGAACTAGTGCATCAGATCATCTCGTCCCAGCCATCAGATTCCCAGCAATGTTTAAGAAGACTCAAGAGCCAATTATAATCTCAGGCTTCATGTACCAATTAGGAAAACACCAAGTCATTCGTCATGAGCCGCAAGAAAAATTGGCCATTGATTATGTGCAAGCAGAGGCCATCAGGTGTTTAGTCTTTCGTGACCAAGCTGGACCTTTGTGGGAAAAAATGGGGGGGCATCCTGTAAGAGCAATTTTTGACGCAGAGCCAATGCTGACGTCCAAAAATGATGAAGGCCAAAACGTGGTCATAGATGTATGGGACCGTCAGTGGTACTCCAAGAGGTTTGAGAAGACCAAAGAACAATCAGCAGATTTGTTTGCATTCAGCTTTCGTGTCATAGCCACAGAAGTTGATACCTTGTTGGAAACCAGCGGAAGCAGAGGAATTTACTTCGAACCGCGATCAGCTTGTGGTAGACAGCCTTGTGAGAGTTACCATGTGACATGGTTGCCACACAGCACATATCAAGAAGCAAAGTACGCCCAGCAGACCAGTCCCCAGAAGACCAGTTTGGTCAGACATGGAGAACGCTACGGATTGCGAAGTGACACAATGAATGCCAAGCAAGTCCATGAACATCATCGACCTGACACTCCTTTTCTCATGGGGGGGACAAAGATGTTGTACTCGTTGGGGCCACTTCCGTACTCAACCACAAGAGAATCCATCATCAAGCTGATGAAGGTGTGGCAATGGGAAGGTCGTCCTCTCCAACCACGAGGAAGGTCAGCAGATGGCTCAGGTGTCAACTGGACAATCCAAGCCACGTCAGACCCAAGCCATTTTGTGTATCAACTGCAGCACGGAGATGTTCTTATCACCAAGACGCAAAATAGAAAGAGTGAAGCAAGAGATTCAACATTGAACATCGTTGCCTCTAAGAAGACCATCGAGCAATTGCAGAAGACAGACACCATAGACACAATTTGGCATCAAGATCCATGGAAACAATACAAACCATTGAGCACAGCACCTGTTGCAGCACCGCAGCCTGCGATTTCCCAAGCTCAACTTGCAAAGATCGAAGCAAATGTTGCAAGAAAAGTTCAAGCAGGCTTGCATACCAGAGAAGAAGATATTCCCATGCCAGACACCCAGGCAAACGACCGCATTAGTCAATTGGAACAGCAAATGCAGAATGTCACAGGACAGCAAAAGCAGATTGAAGAACGCATTGGAAACATGCAACAGCAGCTGGATCAACAAGGTGTGCAGTTCAAGCAGACATTAGAGCAACAATTAGGAGACCAGATGAGCCGCATAGAAGCTTTGTTGGTCAAGAGAGTTAGGCACGAATGACGTGAGAAAATCAAAAGGCTTCACCAGCCTTTGTTGTTCGTGTTGGCAGGGTGGTACCCTGCAAATCATGAAGCATTTTGCATCATAGATCAGTGTCACCAACCGTTTTGCAGTTTAGGCCACACAGTTTTGCGTCGATCGTCCGGAGCAAGCAGCTTGTACAGAGCCAAATTTATGTTGCCGTGTTTTGGACTAGCAAATCGTTCATCATCTCTTCGTCGTTTCAGAAGCAAACGACATTTGATCAGCATTTTGAGTATGTACACATTTTCGTGTAGGCTTGGGGAAGCCTCCAATCCAGGCCCTTACATTGGAACCTTAAACCCAACGGGAATCATGGGGAAAATGAGCGATCTTAATCATCTCCCGTCACCAGGCTTGTGGGCGGTGCAGGAAACTCATTTAACAAGTATGGGGATTCGTAAGTTTAAGGATGAAATGAGATGGGCTAAAAGCAAATCCTTTTTATCGCATGGTTACCCAGTAGAGCCAAAAACAAGTTCTTTGTCGACCATCGGAGGCAAGCACAGTGGTGTAGCTTTTGTTTCCGACTTTCCTATCAGAAGTTTATCACATAACTGGACCAATACTGAGTTTGAAACGGGAAGGTGCCATGTAGCGGCAACATTCGTTCAAAACAGTTGGATTCACTCAGGTACAGTGTATGGATATGCAAATCTAGCGTGTAAGATTGAAATTCAGCAGCAAACAGATCAACTTTTAATGGGACTTACCACCCGAATAGTGGATGGGGCAACAGGACCTCGATTTATAGCAGGCGATTGGAACTTAGAAAGAGAATTTATCCCCCAAGCGGATTATTGGGAATCACAGGGATGGAAAGAAGCCCAGGTGTTGGCGCATGAGAAATGGGGCCACCCCATTCGAGCAACATGTAAAAATACCACAGTAAAGGACTTTTTGTACCTATCACCAGAACTTCAACAATTGGTGCAATCGGTAGAAATAGATAATTCGATCTGCCCAGATCACGCAGCCATTATCGTGAAACTTAAAGACATTGGAAAGCCAGAACCAATGATGATTTGGCGCAAACCCACAGCATTACCTTGGGAAAAAATAGGTTCTTTACCCAACAAAAATTTCACTGTGGACGGACATCCAGATCATAAGTACCGAAAAATTTTTGCAGAAATGGAGCAGAGAGTAGAAGAACAGCTGATGCATCAAAAATCCCTAAAGCTTACACCGATCCAAAAAGGGAGAGCAGGGACTTGTGAAGTAGAAAAGATACCGCATGCTTGTGCACCCATTAAACCAAATAGGAAAGGGGACATTCAATCTGAATTGCCATTCGTTAATTTACTGCATTCAAGATGGACACGTCAAATTCGAAGATTGCAACATCTAACACGAGCGGTATGTTCAGCCAAAGAAACAACCACACTGACTGAACATCTTGCCAGCCTTTGGGGAAAAGTTCGCAAAGCAGTAGGATTCCCTGGGTCGTTCCCAGAATGGTGGTCTCAACTGCAGCACTCAGTCCAGCATGCACCGACCACATTACCGGTCAGAATCCCAACGCCGTCAGAAGCTTTTGCTATTTTTCAGGAATTCCAATTGCATTACAGAAATCTTGAGAATACATTGAAGTCTGACAGAATAGCCAAAGCTAAGCATCGCAGAAAAGTTGACCATATGCTGATTTATCAAGATCTACAACCAGATCGTGCAGAACCAGTCGTCACTTTGGTAAAAAAGCAAACCCACCAAGTAGTTAAAGTAACAGATGCAGACACACCAGACCATGTCATTCTTGAGGTAACACCACCTTTACCAAAAGGGGATGAAACTCAGATCATTGTCAGTGACCTGCCAATAGTTGCTAAGATCACATCACCGACAGTAATTGAGACTGACCAAAAAATACATCATTTCCTCCAGGAAACAGTGCAGACTCACACACTACTAGGAAAGACTTCAGATATCTTGGAAGAATTTAACGATGAATGGGGCACAAGGTGGCAAAACCCACATAATTCCCCAGACAACTGGAAACCCATTGTTGATTTTGCCAAAGTTGCACTGCCTAGTAAAGTGATGAAATTTCCACCTATCACAAGACAATCGTGGAGAAAAGCAGTTCTGGGGAAAAAAGCCAAAGCAGCAACAGGGCCGGACGGAGTCTCGAAACTCGATCTAGTTCACATGCCAGATGACCTAGTGGGCCAGATTCTCCAGATCATTCAACATGCGGAAACCAGTGGTGAGTGGCCATCACAAATGTTGGTGGGAATCGTCGCAGCCCTAGCAAAACATCCTTCAGCAGCCACAGTACAAGAGTTTAGGCCAATAACAGTGCTGTCCATGTGTTACCGCGTGTGGGCCACGATCAGAGCAAAACAGTGCCTAAAAGCAATAGCAGAAATAGCACCACACACCATCCAAGGTAATCTTCCGGGACGGAGTCCGAAACTTGTTTGGTATCACCTTCAGATGATTTTGGAAAATGCACAAAGCAGTGACATACCTTTAGCTGGAATGATATTAGATATAGTGAAATGTTTTAACATGTTGCCCAGAGAGCCGTTACTCGAGATAGGAATCAGTATTGGGCTCCCAGATGAAGTTATAAGGCCCTGGACAACAGCATTAGTAGGACTTCAAAGGAGATTTCAAATAAGGGGAAATACAGGAACACCCGTTCTAGGAACATCAGGATTCCCAGAAGGTTGTCCTCTAAGCGTAGTGGCTATGGCACTGACCAACCTTGTATGCGAAAGATGGATGTATTTTCGTTTCCCAACAGTCCAAACATGGAGCTTTGTGGATAACATTGAAACAGTAGGACAAAGTGCGCAAGAAGCAAGTGAAACTTTTGAAGCTTTAAAAAATTTCTGTGGCTTGTTAGATTTGGAAGTAGACCATTCTAAAAGTTTTGCGTGGGCAAATAATTCGTCGGACCGAGCAACATTGAGACAACAAGAATTGCCAGTGCAAGCGTCGGCTAGAGACTTAGGAGGCCACATGAACTACACAAGATATGCTTTCAACAACACAGTAACCCAGAAAATTACCAAGTTCAAAAGTTTTTGGAAAAGGTTGGCCAGAAGTAGTGCACCGAGGTTCCAAAAATTGAGGGCCCTTAAAGTGTCAGCGTGGCCAAATATCTTCTATAGCATCAGCACAGTAACACTAGGATCGCACCATTTCCTGCCGCTGAGAACGCAAGCAACCAAAGCATGTAACTTGCATCAATATGGTAGCAACCCAATGCTGCAAATGTCATGTGTTGGGGACCCATCCGAAGACCCAGAATTTTGGTGCCTTTACGAGACCTTGAAAAGTTATCGTAAGTACCATATTCCTGAAATTGCACACCCAGTTGTTTACCAACTTTCGCAGGGAGCAGTCACAAGCCCAGGACCTTGTCACGCCACGCTCCGAGCAATACATAAAGTAGGATGGCAATGGGAAGCAAATGGAAGGTGCATAGACCAAAATGGATTACCTATACACATCATCAATGCCCCACTGCAGGAGCTCTACATTCGTACAAAGCAAGCGTGGCAGACCAAAGTTTTCTCAGATGTCGAACAAGCAAGAGACACAATGCATGGACTTTCAGAAGCAGATGCTACCAAAACAACAGCCGCAATGACCAAACATGATGATGATAGTCAGGGCCTACTTAGATGCGTTCTTAATGGAACCCTATATACTAATGATGCCCTTTATCATGCAGGCAAAGCAGAGACAAAAAATTGTAGCTTTTGTGGAACACCGGATTCAGTATTGCATAGACATGGATCTTGTCCATTTTTTCAAGACATATGGGAACCTTTTGTCATGCAACATGAAGATCGTCTTAGTGAAGTTAATGAATGCACAATAAGCCATGGATGGATCCCAGAAAATCCACACGTTGTCGAATTCAAAAATCATCTCATGCAACTTCCAAATTTGTCGTGTGAATTCTTTGTGGACCCCTTTCAAATTTCCCTGGATCACTTGGATATTTTCACAGATGGGGGGTGCATAAAACCGACGGAACCCAACCAAAGGGTTGCAACATGGGGAACGGTGATTTGGAATGGAGAGCAGTTCATTCCGTTGTCGTGTGGAGGCACGCCAGGTTGGCATCAAACAGGGCTTAGAGGTGAAATATGGGCAATAGGATCAGCGTTACAATATGTTGCTATTAGTGATAAACCTAGTAGGCTTTGGACTGATAACCAGACAGTGTTTAACCGCCTTCAGAGTTTCCTTCTAGGTATCCAACCAGACTTCAGTAGCATAAAAGATGGAGATCTTTGGCATTGGATCTATCACCAACTACGTCAAGTTGTCCATAAAATCGAGCGTGTAATCAAAGTGACATCACATTTAGACCCAGACCAAGAAGATCATGAAGTAGATGCTTGGGCAATCAGAGGAAATGCAAAAGCAGACTCTTTGGCTACGCAAGCCCGAAATACTCTACCAACTGAGCTGTGGAACACATGGGCTAAAGTGGTCCAATGGGATGAAGCAACAACAGTTTTTCGTGACGCACTGCACAACATGTTCATACAAATCGGAAAACGAGCAGTTACAAATAAACAATTAAACCAGCAAGTTCGACCAGTCGGTTTTGATCACCAAGAGGTCGTACAGGTCGACCCAATACTTAGAGATTTGGCAGGAACGAGCCTCTCAGACATTCCTAAACATTTCTTGACAGACGAAACGCAACATTTACTTGCATGGCTACAACGAGTCACTTCCAACGACGAGGGACGATGGGTGTCTTGGCATCAGATGCTCCTTTTGTATCAAGGCCACACAAATCGAACGGGGCCGAGAAACTTGGGCAGAAGGTGGCGAAACACTGATTATCATCAGGTTACACCGTATTCTTTCCCCGCCTATGCGAAATGGTTCAGCCACTACATCACAAATTTGTGTCGAGCGCTGTCATTGAAACTTCACATCAAATATTTGAGGGCTCCGAGCCACGTTTTGACGTACTGGTGCGGATGTTTAAAGATTTCTGCAACGACAACGGAACTTGACAAGGTGGACGATTTCATTCGACGATGGGCAACCAATATGCCAATTCGGAACATATCCCGGGATCTGTGTGATCTTCCAGTGGTACAGTGGTAGGCCTTTAGGCAAACTGAGGCGGACACAAGTCTCCGATTTCTGAGCTTGAGTTGCAGCCGAAAATGGGAAAATGGGTTTTTGCAGAAGGTGCAGTCACGAGTTTTCGCAAACGTTACATTGGCATGGTTTTTATCGCTAACTGGCCATGTGAGTTTTTTTGAAGCCCAACTAAATCCTTCATATTCACCTGTGTTTCTAAGGTAAACCACCTTTGGTTACACCCCCGAAATTTAACATGGAACCTGAAAAGAAGTCCCTAGAAAAGGAAGTTCCTCTTGGAAACCATCATTTTCAGGTTCCAT
>OMLO01003271.1_pt1 | contig 13355 bp, 6 predicted proteins | sample 1674811 | NCBI WGS metagenome assembly OMLO01 (sample SAMN06265003, study PRJEB25207) | coral metagenome | isolation source: Coral host | place: Mexico:La Bocana,Puerto Morelos, Mexico | collected 2008-11-13
CTGACATCAAGTTGAATTGTATTACTGGAAATAATAGTTTCTTTTGAACATATTCTTGATACACCTTTAATAAATGAAATGCACAGCTATGTTAATTAGAAGAATAAAATAGTTTACAAAATGTTGTTTTCATTAATTTATAATATCATTATCAATTAGAGAAAAACAGTGATTCAGGTTAAGACATGATTCTATAATATTATACGGTGGATATTTTGTGTTAATTAAGTTAGTATAAATATTTACTTAGGATGATGATGCAGAACTCTTTGGGTTACAATGTGCTGGATTGCAAATAGTTCTGGATATATAAAATGACATCTTGTTTTAAATAAATATATCATTTAGAATTTTTTTGAGGCCAGAGGAAGACAATTTGCCAGTGATTTTATAATCATAACAAACCCTTATACATGCCCAGAATTTTCTGGAGCATTATTAATGGCATTCCACTTAAAAGTCCCTTTCAATTCCCTCCCTTCCAATGGCCACTCTAAGTAGATGGGGTGCTAAGTACATTGTATCTCAACTGACTCAGTCAGTGTGACAATGGCAGGGAATTGCCACTCACGGGTTCCCGTGGATACCTGCATGCTCTGCTTGTCAGGCTCATATCTCAGCTTCACCATCCGTAAGGCACCTTTTCCAAGTTCATCAATTATCAAGAATCTGAAATATAGCTTGACCTCACCCCTCTCACAAATATTATTATGTGGCAAGCAGGTAACAGTTTCAGTTTCTGATATGCATGTTAAGTCTCCTCTGTTACTGATTTACACCAAAAAATTATGGGAGAACTGGAAAAACTGATCAAATAATTTACCTACTTTCAAAAAGGTCCTGTTTCACATTGAGGTCCTCAAAAACTGCTTCAAAGACGAATACTGCATTTCTAACAGCATTTTCAAGATCTTCGGTAAAAGTGACAGTACCCTGAGAACAGTAAATTATAATCATTATGATATCATGATTTATTTGAAAAGACTTATTATTGAGACTGTAATGATAGAATATTTCTTACATCCAAGATTGTGCTGTTTTTAATCCCCCGTGAAAGGAAATCTAAGGACTCTGTGTAAGTTTCAAATATATCCTAAAAGCTTTCTTTGATATTTTAAGGAATCCCATAAATTGTTTGTCCAACCTGATTGACCAGCGAGCCTTGTTTTTTTTTTTTTTCTTTTTTTTTATATAAAAAGAGAAAAAATTAAATTTTTTGATTGTTTACTTGCTCCCATTTTGGATGTTTTCAAGCTTAATTAATATGTTTAATCATCTAAATCAACCCTCACAACAACATTTCTAAAACCTTTCAGAATGAAGTGACCCTGCATGACTGTATGCCAGATTGCAGATCTGATTTAGGCTCCAATGGAATGATCTATTGGTTAATTTTAAAATGCCTTGTTTAATTCTAAAATGTAGCTTTACAAGTTCTATCAAACAGCAGGGAAACAATCACAAATCTTGAAAGGCAAAGAGCCACTACATCTGTACTCTGCAGTCTGCGTTTTGCATTGAACTCCACCAAGACTATGCCTTGGCCATTCATTAATCATTTGTTGTAACAGGATTGGTATTGCTGGATCATTCTTACCACAAAATTTGGAGTTATCATGCATTCCTCTCGTCTAAGTTGTTCTTTGTGTTCCTCGAGTACATTGCTGGCTCTTTCAAGTGCCTGCCTACTCCGGTCATACACCTTCACACGATGTCCATGATAAGCTAATTCACCTGTAAAGCAAAAGCTCACTGCACTCGGAACAAGACATCTGGTGGAGTTAATACATTCATTTAGTATATCCATGGCTAGCTCCACAAGTGGATGAGATGGACTGAATCCTGTGCTGTGATAGGCTACGCAAGCAGGCAGGCTATGGTTAACCAATATTGTTATACAACTAGCTCCATGAGTGGGCAAGATGAACCGAATCTCACACTGTGATTGGCTACCCGTGCAGGCAAGATGGAACTATCTTGCGCTCTTGGGATACAGGCTTTGTCCCACAATGAAAATTTATCATGTTTTGGTGTTTTATCCCATATAATAAATCCTTTATTGACCAAGCGTTTTCAGTCAAGATGGCTGGATATTGGCCTCATTCTTTTTTTGCGTGTTTATGGACCTCAACTTTGCTTCAGTCCATAAACATGCAAAAAAAAAACTCAGCCAATATCCAGCCATCTTGACCACACGCTTGGTCAATAACCCATATTTATTACCCACTGTCCTGTTCTTTTTCGATATAATAAATTCTTTATAAATCAAGCTTTGGTTTATAAGCTGGCTGTTCTTCATTGGTGTTTTGGACCTCGACTCCATTTAGGGCCATAAACACGCAAAAAAAAACAACAACAAACTTAAGCAACATCAACCCATGCATGTCAGCTCACGCTTGCTTACTAATCCATATTTCTTGTTTTAAAATACGTTTCCCCTTTTATTTAAAATATTTAAGAAAGATCGATCTTCCAAAGATCGATAGGGAAAACACTGCAAATAGGGACTAATAATTAAAGTGCTTACCTGCAATGCATGTGCCCATCAAACCGGCTCCTAACACGGTCACCTCCTGCGCATTACGATACATTGCGATCCTTCCCTTTTAACCTTCTGTTAAGTTTTTATGACCACAAGTTGTTGTAGTCGGCTCTGACAAGTGAGAGCTGCCATTATGCTTCATTCATAACCTAGTAACCCATACTAGTATAGAACGTAGAATATCTATTATGACAGTACTGGTAATACTTTTATCCATTGGACGCCATGTTGTTCTCAATGTTATGGCCTCTTTTTGATGTTTTGGAAGTCAATCACGTCCGTCCCCTCCCCCGCTGCCGGAAACTACTGATGTAATGAGCTACATGTAGAGTAAAATAAATGGAACATCTAGACCACCCCTCTCCCCCCATTTCAATGATGCCAAAAATGGCACGTTTTTGCTCCGTCGCGCTTTCATTGGGGGAACGGGGTTGATTGTCCCTTTTCTATCCAAGATTGTAGAGTTTGTTAAGTCTCTGCCGCACGATTCTAAAAGATACAGTGAGTTATAATAATCTATAGGATTTTATCCATTATCAAGTCTGAAATAGATATCATAAAGAAAAAAAAGCAGATCAAACTGCAAAACAACTGAAGATTAGAATAATGCAGCTCTAGCTAGACCACTGGTTCATACCCATCCACGACCCCCCAATCCAGTTTCACATTCCCATAATCTCTTTCTTTTTACAACAAAGCATCAAAAATATAAGCAGCAACTATTATAACTCTGTAGACTTATTTTATTCTCCTCTTTGGCCATAGTAATTAAATAATTTTGTATCCAATGTTCTCACAATTAGTATTACTGTAAATATATCTGGTTGATTTGCTTAAGACTTTTTTATCTCCTATTCTGTAAATTATCTTCTTTATCTAAGCTTAAGCAGGAGTTTGAGGTCTTGGCTACTCTCCTTCTAATTTTCTGTTACCATCTGCATTCCACAACAATTTGGAACATCACTGTAAACTAAATAGCATACACTCTAACAACCACTGACATTACAGGACAATTGTTTGTGGTGACAATTCATAAACTAATAAGAAAACACACAAAAATAAGTAATCAACTGTTCATAGATGACACCCTTGACTAACATACAATTTTGATTGTATAGTTATTTTGTTCTGGAAAACACAGTCAACCTCTTTAGCTCAGACATCCTGTTAGCTCCAACAAGACAAGCATGATAAATAGTTTAGATGTAGTGTACAAAGTACGTCATTAGCACATGTCAGTAGACTGTGTGCTGTAATACATAATGATATATCATTAAAGCGGTTACTTGAATGAACATTAATAAAATATTAAATACTATAAATTAAATACATACCCTGTAGGTTATCCCAAAATACATTTCAGTGAATGAATTATTCTGATGTTTTCACAATTACAGTACAACTTCTCCAAGGCCACCTGACACAATTTTTCACAAATTTAAAAAATAATATAGAGGTTAACAAAAGTTTTCCAACAAACCCTTGAAGTCATGCTACACATTACAAAGGCAACAGATTTACAGCCATTTTGGATTATTTTGTAGGAAAACTATTGTCAATCTCCACGATTTTTATTCATTAAATTTGTAGAAAATTTGTCCTCTTGCCATGGTTAGAGTAGTTGCAAAGTAACAATTCTATGACTGACATGCAATTCTGTCTGTAACCAACACCATGAATGATTTTACCTCTCCATCTAGCTGATCCAGAAAAACAAATCCAATACAAGTCCATAACATTTTTGTTTCAGAGTCTAAACAATTCCACTTGTGAATCTTTTTTGGTCACATCATATGGTTTATTGACCATGCATGATGTAAAAATTGGCTTTGCATTGGCCAAGTTCTTTTACATGTTTATAGGGTTGAGGACCAGTTGCAGTTGAGGACTACAACTGGCAAACAAAAACAAAGAACAAGGCAAAAATCCAGCCACTTTGACAGAACAAACCTGACCAACAGAGTGTTTATAAATGGACTAGTGGTCTGTTCTGCAGGGTAACCATTTCCATGTGGAACAAACCAAGTCACCTTGCCCCTTGTAGTAGCCTTATCACAACAGAGGATTTCTGTTTGCCTCCTCATAAAACTAGCCAAATACACATACATCTAAGGTGCAATAACATTTATCTTCATTTCTGTTTGATATTAACTTAATCCAATAAATATTATTGATATATCTGCAAAGAGAAAATGCCTGTGCATGTCTGTAAAAAAACTAAAGACTACCATAATCATAAATTACCCCTTGCATGAAGAATCTGTTCCATTTTCAAATTGTGTTTCTACGGATTTTACTACAATGTTTGGACAAATTGTAGCACATTTATCATTATCACTTCCACCTCCTTGAACACCAATTTATTTCATAAACTGCTCTGTATGATTGATGTATTCATCGTAAATCAGTGCACCGTAACCTCAACTGGAAATTCATTCAGTGTCAAATTTCTGTTCTTCCTGGTCTTCCTGGTCCATATTCACAAGCTTGAGTTCTTGCATCAGCTGGTGAATGTTCCTCCTCAGCAGGCTTAGACTTGCTTTTAATCATACAGTGATACATATAAGTGACTCTCATCAGGAGAAAATTGGGAGTTGGACAAAAGCTCTTCTGTGTTTCCAGAATGCTCTGCAGAATTACTTGGAACACAAGAAGAAATGATAGGAGAACACTGTTCTGTGTTATTCTCCACTCCCATTGGAGGGAACTCGTCCTCTCCAGTGGTTTCTTTGGATTCATGATCAATCTGAAGATACTCACTGTTACTCCCTACAGCTGTGTCACTATCACTTGCTCCTCTGTCAAAGTGGATATCACTAGTAGCACCTGCCTCCATTTCATCCTCATCATTGGTGTCAAATGAAAGGTGCTGGATAGTACTACTTAACAATTCTTCCTCTCCACTGTAGTATGACCAGTTGAAAAGAAGCTCCTTGTCTGTAATGTCACCTTCATCTGGATCAATGACCATGCTGTAGCTTCTAAGACTTGGTGCACCTTCTATTCCAGAGTCCTCATCACTTTCTGGGGGACCAAACAAGTTGAAGCTGTGGGAACGACCAGGAAGTACACCCTCAGTGATGTTACTATCAACCAGCACGTAATCAGGACTGCTACTAGCACGTAATTTGGCAGGATAGGACTGCAGTTTGGCCCTTTCTTTGTGATTTATAGGCTTCTTGTCTAGGATGAGCTCTTTACTTTTGAAATATGACAACACAACAATCCTGTATGGCTTTACCTTCGCAAAAGGATTTCCAGCAACTGAAAGGTACTTTAAATGGGAGCTCACACACAACTTGGAAATTTCGTGGACCACATGGATTTGATTGTAGCCAAGATCTAATTCAATGAGTCCAGTGAGACAATCCAATCCACTGACAGTCTCAAGATTGTTGTGACAAAGAATCAGAGATTTCAAGTGTGCCAGCTCTCTAGGCACACCTGTGATGAAGTGGATGTTGTTGTGTGACAAATTCAAGTGCTTGAGACTTGGGCAGCATAACTGCTGGAGATCCAAGTGAACAAATTCATTATAGCTCATGTTTAGATTTTGCAAGACAGGTAATAGTTTGAGGGAGGTGTCAAACACTGCCAGTTTGTTGTGTGTTACATTCAGATTTGTAAGCTGACACCAAGGCTGAACCACCAATCGATTCTGCATCAACCTAGCTGTTGTGAGACCCCTCCAAGCCTCTACCGGGCCCTTGACCTTGGGTGCCAAACGCTTCTCTGATGCACAATCAACAAGAAGCTCTTTTAATGTCGTCAAGCAGTATCTTGCTGTTAGATTTGTAATCTGAGCTTGGACCCTTGACAGGTTGTTGATTAGATTCAAGGGGCAGCCATCAATAATCAGACAATTGAGTGATTTGAACAAAGAGATATCAAACTCTAGGTGGCTAGAAAGTTCCTGCGAGGTTGTGGTCTTGTTTACAATGCTACTGACGCAAAGTGCTTTGAGCTGATAGATAAAATCATAAAGACTTCCAAGATCTGCAGCATCTACATCATCCACAGCATTGGTTGGCTCTGGTAACTGTAACTGACGGGTTATGCAGTAAAGCTGAGTGGGAGCTAATGTGAAACTTTCACCCTTAGCTAAAACGTCGTCGCCATTTTGAGCCAAATCCTTTGCCAGTGCCCTTGTCACCGACATTACATCGTGTCGTTGGACTTCTAAGAACTCAACAATTTCAGGAGAAGTTGACACGTAAGTACTACTGTTAACCAATCGTTGTAGGTAATGTTCCAAGTCCGCCTTTCGCTTTTCAAGAACAGATAGCGCCATATTTGACATGAACTTCTTCGGTGGTAACATATCTTTGGGAATACCGTAAAGGCTCACAAGTTTTTTGTGAAGATCATTGAACTCGCGGTACCTTCGGAACACAAACCAGTGGTTGGACTTAGTCATGACGTCTATTTTGTACAGGGCATGAGGAGAAGGAAAGCTTCTTTGCCAAACCTCTCTAATGACGACATGTTTGATAGCAGGTGTCGAACCGTTCTCGCTGTCCGAGTTTAATCGACCACGGTCTTTTCTCCATAAAGCACTCCCTGCTGGTGGAAGGAATCCCTTCAGTGAAGTCATTTTCACAAAGCGAAACCATGAATTCTCACTTTCTTCTCAAAGAGGCCATGTTATGTATTATTTTGGTCTGTTTACCCCTACGACGTTTCAATACCCAAGATTCCTTGCGACTCAGCTACCCACTGGTGTCCAAGGCTTTCTCGATTTTTTCGAGAAAGGCACACACCAAAGGCGGAGGCTGGAGACCCTCGGGGCTCCTGATTGTGGTCACTATGATCTACAGATTTAGGCAAGCCTAAAAGCGTAACTTTTGATTGCAAAAGCTAGCCATAAAGAAAAAAATATATATTTGTTTTTCTTGGATCAGAAACTGTCGGCGCATGAAATTGTCGAGGGAGTGGTTTCGCTATTTTTTCTAGTGCAATTATTTTCATAAAGAATATGTCGGAATTAAACATCGCGCCAGGGTTTTTTTTCCCGCCGAAATTCTGCCTTTCCACCTACTCTCTCCATCTCCCCAAAGTAATAACCCGGCTTGTGCAAGGGATTACATCGAAAAAACAGACCCTGATCAGCGGTGCACTTAAAAAAAAAAACAAAACAACTGTACCAGTGGAAGCAATTTTTTAGGATTTCCTTAGGATAAGTTTTTCATTTATAAAACTGGGCGGACTGCTTCTTATACCTTTTACGGGTTAAAAATGTGGTTTTGGAACCTCTTAGTTTGTTCATCCTCAAGAGGTTCCGCAGCGGTAGCTTTTGCGGTAGCTTTTGGGGTATTTAGCCGAAAAAAAAATAAAGACTGATTTAGCCAAACCTAAAAGGGAAGCTCCTGGGCCAGGTTGTTCAAAGCCGGATTGAGCTAACCCAGGATAAGAGAGAATTTTGATTTGATTGGATTTGGCTTCAAACTGCGATGATCAAACAAATAAATGAATGACTAAATAAACATACGTTTATATAGCGCCATCTTCCATGAATTGTCCATGTTACAATAATTTAAAACGCTAAAAATTAAAATCCTAAGAATTTAAACGCGCAATATAATACAATAAGGTTCCAAGTAAAAGCTACAAATCAAATGCCCGCTTGAAAAGATAAGTCTTAAGATTAGCCTTAAAAACTGCCTCTGATGATGAAAACCTGATCTGGAGTGGTAGTTTATTCCGGAGCCTTGTGCCACCACGGAAAAAAACGCTTTCACCATACGTTTTTAAGATTCGCTCTAGGCTCATCAAGCAACCTATTGTTTGAAGATGTGCGCGACGAGAGTCATTATACCTCAATAGGTCTTCAAGAATATCATGTATTTGAACTGAAAGGATTTCTGTGTGTTCTTTGGCTTTCTGTTCTAAGTTTGAATTATCGCAAAAGCAGTGGAAAACATTTGTGTTATCTTAAATATTGTAAACAACAAATACTTCTAGTCTTGGAAACACGCTTAATATAAGGTAACGGAAATTACAAAGGAAAAACAAAAAAAAATGTTTTCTCTCAATGCTTTAACCATCGGACGTACAAGGGGGGAGGGGGGGGGGGTTTGAAAAGGTTTTTCAATTTTTGAAAAGATGATTCACTTCTCCTAGATGTACATGTAGATACCCCTACAGAATTTTGACCAAGCGTACATGAAATTTGCGTTTGCCATAGAAGCGTCAAAAGAGATACACATACAATTGGCATATTGACATTTCCGGGAGGATGAACAACAGCCACTGTACGTTTCAGCCCCTTTAAGCAAATCATCTTTTCAAAAAATTAGTTTGTTTGTGCTGTTTTAGGCTGCCTGGAGTACCTTTAAAGCTCTGTAGGTTACTTTTAGGCTGCGCTATTAGAATTATTTTATTACTTCCGTCATTCTAGGGCAACTCGAGTGTTATCGAATCTATTAGGGCCCAGAAAAATTTAGGTCACAGCCTTTTCTAAAATCATAGCTAATCTTTTTGGAACCAAAACGACAAAACGGCCTTCCTAACAGAAAATTTACCGAAACGATCCAATGGGTGGCCTTAATTTACCATGGCACATCAATACATCACTTTACTTTTCATCTTTTATTTATACATGAGCGTTTTTATCATTCAAAATAACTTCTGTACAAACTAGACTTCAAATTCAACGATATGACACAATACAAGAAATACTTCAATTTCCACGAGAGCGTTCGTTGTATCTACAGGTATGATGGTAATGATCTCTCAAGGCGGTAAAGGTATTCCTCTAGGGTCCGCTAAGGAAGGATCTTGCAAATTTTTCATTAACTGGCTGAGCCACCGTTTGGTGGAAGCATCATCCTTCAAACAGTTGGAAAATGTGCCATCCTTAAGCTGGTCAGGAAGGCATTGTCGCAGAGCTTCACGAGCCCTACCGAGAAACAACAGAAGAGAAAGCTACTTCAACACGTAACATAGCCATAAGTCTACACTAACTTTTGACGTTGAAATGAATAGTTACACAATGGTGGCTCATAGCTTTGGCCAGGGTTTATTATGGGATATTGGGAAAGGCCTATAACTCTTACAGTGCTTCTCTCTGCCTACAACAATATGAGTACTGGTGAATTGCTAGAAGTTGTCAGGGTAGTCTAAAATAATGATTAGGGGTAGCCGAAATATCAAATTCAGGGGAGCGCGAGTGGGGGCTGGTACAAAGCAATCACAAGATTCAATTCAGTGCCAACAATGACTCGCTCTGTTAGTTTAATGTAACATTGTTCCAGAGATGTTGCCAACAAGAAATTAAATTACCAGAGGTTGAAGTCATAAAATCCCACATTTGGAATATCTAACATTGAAAAAACAATTATACTATATAGCTGCATCACATTATTCTCTTACATTCTAATTCTCTTAATCTATGTGTGACTAACAGGATCTCTTCAACACCATGGCCAGCTTCACGCTGATTTCTTATGAAGCAGCAAAATACTGTAGTTTCTCATTTTCTGCCAGACTAGCTTAACATACTGTTACTTAAATCAGGTGTAAACTTACCTAGGATTGTCGGAGAGGCGAAGGTAACACCTAACAACATGTTTCAGCAGCCTTGCTGACTGGTCCTTAGCTAAAGCTAGCACCATTTTCCCCTAAATTGCAAATGACATAATCAATCAGTTGTTACTAAACCTCGCTCTGTACATTATTACCAAGATAAAATTAAAAAAAACATCAACAAAATTATCTAGAACATAAATAATTTATGCATAATATAAAGCAATTATTGCTTTATAAAAGGATGCATAAATAATGAACCCACATACATTAACATCGAATCAAAAACAGTAACAAAATTACTTGTTGTTGAGCTTACCAGGATCATAGCCACATGAGAAAACCTCTCATATGTTTGACAGATGTATGAGAGCCCTGTCTCATCCAGAAGTATTTTTTGCAAAATAAATGTGGCTACCTATAACCAAAAACCAAAGAAAAACTAATATTTATAGATTGAAACAGCATATTTGCAAATAACTAGTCTAGCTGGGTAATCACTTTATTATACGACTGAGAAATTACTCAAGGCCTTATGCATCTGATGGCATAATGAGGACTGATGATGGGAAAATTACTTCATTGCGATTGTGCATTCACAATTTTCTCAGTCATATTATAAGCAATAAAAGATTTGTGCTACTTGTGATATTTGAAAATAATTTTCTTTCAAATCCAAAGGCTCACTAGTAGTGGTTACACTTTATTGCACTCACATTCATGTGATTACCTGTACTACAGTTGTAAGAAACTAGTGCTAACAATGTGTTTCGCTTGGAGAATACTGCAATGTGCAGGCCTTCTGACAGGGTGCACGGGTGTGGGACCGCACAATTCCATCAAAGCCGCACAATCCCACACAATTCCTGAAAATCCGTGAAATCCCGCACAATATGGAAAGATTTGGTTAACAATCTAATGAAATCGGTATTCCCATCGATTGCAAAGGTTTAAAGAAGCTATTTAGGCTATTTACCTTACAAAACAATCAAGAAATCCACTATTCTCTCGCTATTCTCTCTCGCTATTCTCTCTAACACGTTTGTTTCTTCGTTCGGTTTTAAATATATACATATGAACCAACACGGATAGCAAAGACGAAACACCAAAGAACTGTACCGCCGCACCGACATCGCTGCCAATTTGTCGGATCAGAACATATATTTTCGCAAAGGCAAACGCACCGATTTGCGAATTGATAAACAAAAGCGCTGCGACTTTGGGCGACAGGGTTTATTTTTGTTATTCAAGTGAAGGACGTTTTCATTCAGGAAATACATGTTTCATGCTCTTATTTCTAAGTTTAAAATAAAATGATATCAAATTAAATTAAGTCGCACGCAATTGAATTTGCATTTGTCTCGGTGTTGTGGTTTTTGCAACAATTTCAAACTGGAAGGGTTTTAAACATTTTTAACGAGAAAATGTTCACTCTACATATAAAAGAAAGTACAAAAATGTCAGGATTTTTCATAAAGTAACTTGTTCTGGTCGAAAACATTTTATTTCTAAGCGGAATTACGCCCGGGAGTTACGGTTTTGAATAAACTTAATTGATCGTGTCACGAAACATGATTTTGTTGATACAAACTTTGGCCAAAGTTGTAGCAAAAAAGAAATTTGGTTTATGTTTAATTGTCAAACTAAGAGGGCAATTGTTGCACTTTTCATTTATCCAGAAATTCCACCATGTCAGTTTTTTTGGGGGGGCCCAGTGATCGAATAATTGTTTGTTTACACAATTGTGCAATCCTGCAATTTCCCGCACAATCGCCGTTTTTTACCGCGCAATTTGCCTCCCAAAACTCGCACAATTTTCTTTTTTTCCAGTAAGATTAAATCTTTAGAATTTACATCACTTACAGTTTTTGAGAGTTCACTACCAGATTCCATGATCCTCAAGCATAAAGGAATAATTTCTGTTGTAAGGAGGAAATTTATAACTTCTGCTTCATCAGTCTGTAAAGCAACAAAACATCTGTCAGCACAAATTCAAATTAACAGAAGAGAACAATGATAAATGTTGACTGATGTTAGTACCTTGACTAGCGCTCCTACAACTCCCAGACTTGTTAATCTCAGATATTCAAATGGTCTTGTTTTACTTGTGGTGTGAAGGAATGGATACAAAAACAGAGGAATGTGTGCTAAAAGAGAAAGGTCAAATTAAAACAACTTTATAATAATAATTATACCATGGATAGAAAACAAATCAATCAATGATGGTTACATGTATCATATGAAATCCTTAGGGGGGTACAATTATTTTTATTAGTAGTAATAATATTGGGCCCACTCATCAAAAACGTGACACTTTAATGTTCCACTATCCCAAGATGTAGTTAATGGCTAGCTGTCAGCTAATTTTACCAGTTGATCTGGCTAAAATTTGACCTGAAAATGATGATTGGGGGGTAACTTTGAGAGTGCAAAGGCCAAAAAAGGCAGCTGGGCGAAGGCCAGTTTAGTGCTTTAACAGCCTCATCTCTGATTAGCTCTCTCTCTCCCTCCAGCTAGTTTCAGTCCCCATGGTGCCATTGATCTCTGGTGCATGTTGACAAAATAAGTGTCAAGTTGCTTTGCAGTCATGTACGTCTAGGGAAATGGAAGAGTTAACATGGCCTTTTACTGGATAAAGAGATCACTAGGCATGTAAATAAACTGTTACCTTGAAGGAAAGCTGATCTTGTTTCAGGGTGAGAAGCGACACACTGCAGAAGAGCTAGCGCATTGCAAACACGATTTGACTGGTGAGCCTGAAAAATTTAGAAGAGCTAAAATTACTATTTACACTAAAAGTATTTTCCAAAATAAAAACAAACAGAGAAAGGTTTTTTTGTCTCTTTATACATGTACATGTATGCCACAAAGCTTTCCTAAAATAATTGCAAATGACTTACTGTAAGGTTAGGAGGGTTTATGACTGGATAAATATTAACTATTTCTTGAAGTAATGCTGCAATGGTTCCTGCAAAGCAAAAACAATGTACATGTAATATTAAGCCACCTGGAATAAACTTGTTTGATTACAGCAGCTGCACATCAAATAAAACTAACACTGCAGTACCGTAAATAAACACTTTGTTACTGTTGAGGCATTTTTTTGTTTGAATAAACAAATGGAAAATCATTCATACATTGTCAAAATGGTGTATTAGTAACATGGGATTACCTTCCCATAAATTCTAAGCTTACCAAATGAATGCCAAAGCATAGGTGCAAGGTCAGGAACAACTTCTCTCTTTTTGCTAAAACAAAAAGAAAATCATAATCATAAATGTGTATTATG
>OMLO01003272.1_pt1 | contig 13353 bp, 13 predicted proteins | sample 1674811 | NCBI WGS metagenome assembly OMLO01 (sample SAMN06265003, study PRJEB25207) | coral metagenome | isolation source: Coral host | place: Mexico:La Bocana,Puerto Morelos, Mexico | collected 2008-11-13
TTTGTATTTAGATCGAATTGCAATCATTAAATACGATTGTTGAACCTCTGTGTGGCTTCTCCTTGTTCGACGGAACAATAGGTAAATCAAAGGAAGGTAACAAACACAATAAACAAAACTTTAAAACTATATGTAAATGAAGTCAATATTCAAAACTAAGAACTACAAACTAGTCACAGTTTAAGCAGTGCAAATCTTACCTCAGTCCATAATATTGACTGCAAGGTATTATCTCTTAAGACTAAAAAAATAATACATTATAATCACTATCATGATAACAATTATTTTTTCATTGGGTAAGAGTCTTTTCTTGAAAAACATGTATGCAACAGAAAAGGAACAATCTGTTAATTAATAATTAATTAATAACTTTCACGTTTGACAATTTGCTAACAGATTAGAGTGGTTTTCAAGTAATTGCCAAAAGTAATTCAACGGCAATTATGTGTGATGTCATCAGACAAGCAAACTTCACCACTAAGCCGTGCTAATTAAAATGCAAATTGCAAATTGTATTGTGGACAAATTCCCAAAACAGCAAAGATGAAAAGAATGCCCTCGTAAAAACAACATGGAGGTGCCAGAGATTTGAGAAAATTTCTCATAAACAAGAAATTGGAGAATGTTGGTGAAATTTGAGCATATCAAGTTAACACATGTGTTTTACAACACCCATTTGAAAACCACTTGTATTATCAATTATCTACCTGTAGTTAAGTAAATATTAATCTTCCGAAGTTCACATTTATTGTCATTTTTATAAGTTGATGTGTGAAGTCAAGTACTGTGCACAGCTGAGTAAAATAGTGTTGATTGCACCCTGCTGACAACAGTATGTTTGCGAAATCTTGAATGGAAGGAGTCAACTTTGGCAAACAACTCTTACCCTCAACCATGATTTTTCCAAATATTACAAGTAGCCGAGTGACATTTAGTTAACAGTGTCTGAAGGTGTTAAAACCTTTTTTTAAGGGATAATAATTAGATATAAGATCGATAATTATAAATTGTATTACCTTTAACTCTACGATTGTTAACCTGATCATCAGCTTGATGTCTTTTCTGAAATGAAAACAATAATTAATATTCTTTTTAACTACTTTAAGCCAGTTACAAAACTACATCAAATACTAAAATGCCAGAAAAATTATTTTGAATATGAAAAAAAAATGTTAAAAATATTGCTTCATGTTTCTTTATTTTATGAACAAAAGAAAAACGAAAAGTTGAAATGAGTAGCAACTGGTATTAAAAAAATTGTGACAAAGAATGTAAGAGAAACTCAGCATAATTAGTTTGAGTGAATAATCACTCCTCAATATGCAGATAAGAAACTTACATAATCTTCTATAATCTCTTTCACGGCAGAACAAGAAAGAACAAACAGGAGAGGAACTGCTGTTGTGTAACGACCAGTAGGTGAGACATCATCTATTTGCTGAAAAAATAGATTGAATCTTCAACCAACAAATAAAATAATATATTTATGAATAAAAATTCCATACACCCATTCAAAAAAAAAAAAAATATATATATATATATATATATAAATAATGAATAACATCTATGTAAAAAATTCATAAAACATTGGCAAGCCACTGTTACCATGTTGTTGGTACTCAGACAAGAAATCTTAAGATGTGCAAAGATATTATGTCAGCACTTAATGTGTTATATTATAAGAATACATAACATATAATACTTTGCAACTTTCAGAGCATTGTTACCTACCTGTAAAAGTGCAATAAACAAGAAGAAAACATTGGAATATCGACTAAACTGTTCCAGAAGAAACTTGGGAAGAAATGTCAAAAAGTTGTACTTGGCAGTGCTACAGAGAAGTTCAACAAATCAAACTCATTAAGACTGATTACAGCTAATTTTACACTAGTGCATCCTGATTTTAACAAACTCACTGTCATGTTACTTGAGGGACTGGGACAATGTCAAAAGGAGATATGTGTAGTTTTAACCTCTGGTTTCTCTTCCCTTTACTCTAAAATGCCATGAACTTTAAAATCAACCAATGGCTAGCTACCACTATCCATAATACGTTTTTACCAGCTTTTGCTATTTTTGTGTTACCTTACCTATTCTGCAGGAATACATACTATTGAAAAAGTGCTGCTTTTCTCCATCTTGTGTGTGTTTTCATATCAACTACACTTGGAGGTGTTTTTGAGATTCAACATTATTTCCTAAAATAACCCTCTGGGGATGCACATTGTCTCACTTAGGGGTGTAAAGAACAGATTCAATTAATGATTTCACTTTGAGCGTTCAAGATGGAACACCACTATTTTAACTGCCAATATATCTTTAGGGTTGCAGAGTGAAAGTTGTCTTTTAGGGCTAAAATAAAGCTTGAGTCACACCTAGTCAGATTGGTTTTTTTTTTAGGTTTAATTCAAATTTTCCAACAAGAATCCTGACCACTCAACATGGGAGCCTCCTGACCCCCTATGAAATATAAACCTGGCTATGGAAAACAAAATATGTCAAATGATCAAAATATTATTCACTTCAGGTATGAAAGAAATATTACCATTTACAACGATCAAAAGGCTAAGAAATTTAAGATAGTCAAACTTTTTTGCAACTTAAACTTAAAAGTCATGTTAAGGTTAATTTGGTTCAATAAGGTTGAAACTGTTGTTCAATAAACAAAATACTAAGAATCCAATCTATCTCACCTGATCTTGTTGCTACAAAACTGTTGGGTCTGTGGTTTATTGATGATGATGATTCTGTCTGCCTCTGAACCATCAGTAGTGTCACAAACTTCACTTTTAAGTGATCCATAGTTCTCTACAAGAATGAAAATAAAAAGTATAGGGATCAACAATTCTGGAAGAAAACTATTATGGATACAATAACCTGGGTATGCTTGATTACCAACTGCCCAGACTGCTCCTGTCTTGAACTCTGTAATTTTGGGGAGGAATGCAATTATACTCAAGAGAGGGTTGGAAATCCCGCCTATTACCTGGGCAGCCTGTGGCTGGATCAATTGACAAGTTTTTTTACGGTTTTTCATTTGGTTGGGGACCAGAATTTAATTCCCACTTGAATGATTCCTTTTCAAAGAATCAATTCCTTATAAAAAGGTGGTGAATGGTCCTGTATAAATCACAAGTCTGAATTTCACTGAATTTTTAGCACTTATATACATCTCTTACTCTTGATTTTTTCACAAAGCTGTCTTGGTGTCTTGTAATTTTTTGCAAGGCTAACAATTTTGCAAAAGTCCCATCTTGTTTTTCGGCCTTTAAAAATTTAAGTCCAAATGTCTCAGGCTAGCTTCAAGCTTAGTCTCGGCTTCTTGCAAAGTTTGCATTAACTATTCACCACTTTATATTTGTGGATTTAGACATATCCTCTTAAATTTAGTTTTAAATTTAGTATTATTTATTTTTTGAAATTGTGATAAAATATTACTGAACAGACATGAAATTTCATAACCACAAAAAAATTTGGCAGACAATGTTCTTGTTACTGATCTGATTATCAGTAAGTCACATTTAATTAACACAAAATAATATTTTGCACTTTCAGAATTATATTTGATGACAAAAAAAAAATGTAAATTCAACTAAAATAACATACACCATCTCTGTCAACAAAATAAAAAGTTTACAGAAACGGCAACATGTAGTACTTATTACACCCACATTAACAAACTTTGGTGCATCACTTTGTTTCAAAGATCACTTTTCTACAGTATCACTTCTATTCAAGCAGAATTTCAAATGCACAGATTTTTAGATGACAAAAGAATTATCAACTGAATCACAAACTTTGCATAAAATTGTTTTTAAATCACTGCTAGCCAATCAGAACTATCGATGAAACAAATAAATTATATGGTATTTGTGTCTGTTTAAGAAGATTGTAATTTGAAAATCTCTTAATGAGTCAGTGGAATCCTACAAATAATCATATGTATTACATGGCAAAAAATACAGTATACCATGAATTCATTTATTTGTTCAAACTGTGAAAAAAAATAAATTAAACAGGATATATCAGACAAAAGATTGGCCTAACCAATGGTTTGTACCTGTGCCATCTTTCCCTGCAACCTTTTAAGCTAACACTGAATTTTTCTGCTTCTTGTGTTCAGAAATATTTGATATAAATAAAAATAATTAGTGGGATCAAAAAAATCATGTACATGCTGCACACATTGTGGGTAAATTTTGTTTACACTTAGCTCACAGCTTGCTCTTCCAGCTAAGAGTCTCCCTGCATACAAATGCCAAATCTCCTTGGCCCCTCGGACAGCTTGACAAAAATCCCAGATATGGTGACAAAAAGCTATTACTTAAAAATAATCAAGTTTCCCAATAATTTTGAACAAATTGATCCTTCTGGCAACATTGATGGTTTTCAGGATTTGAATTATTTTAGGTTGGCATCTATTCCCACCCCCCCCCCCCCACCCCGTGAGGGGGCCAAAGAAATATTATAAAGAAATATTCAAAGAAATATTTAAACCCATTTTTTCAAGGTCTGGTGCAAGTAGAATAAGTTAAGACAATTATTGATCATTTACAAAAAAGAAAAACCCTGCTGGAAATAATTCAAAACTTGATATAGCAACAGCTTAGACTTTCTTTTCACCTGCTACAAGTACTATGTTCTAACTGAATTGCCACTGGTTTTAAGTATAGTCAGCTGCCTGTTATCTTGTGCCATACTAAAAACCTCTAGCACAGTTTTTCCCTGTACTGACAAACCTTTAAACCAGTGGGACAGATTATAGATAGTTCAAATGAATTTCCAGTGATGTAAGCACCACATAAACCCTTCTGCCTCGTGATCTTTTGTACTTAGTTCCAGCCATTTTGTTTTGGAGAATCAAAGGAACTAAGGAAGCTGTGTTTCCTCCTGTTTTTGACATGATAATAACTCATGGCTATTTCAGCTGGCATATAATATGGCATGTTTGAAAGAAATGCTGGACATACTCTCACCTTAAGCAGAAACCACAACTTTAAATATCATACATATAAGGTAGCTATTGCAATTCTATAAATTTTGTGTTAAGCAATAATAATGGTTATAAAGAATAGTTTTGAAGCTGATCTTCCTACTCTGATATTTAACTTTCCATTGATACATGATTCCTTCCTACAAGTATTATAATTATTCTCAAAAATGAGATTAGCAGATCTTTTGTTGTTTGGAAAACACAGTTTGTGGCAGTAATCCTACCAAAAAAACTAAAAATAATATAATAAATTTTTTTCAAAAAAAAATTGATATAAAGCCAAGCGCTTCTTTGGAAACGTTCATGTAAAATTGTGTAGTTTTTGCATATTTACCTGAGTCGTGGCACAATTAAATCTGTATTCTTTCCAAAAAAGCAGAAGATAAATAGAGGTTTCTTTTTGCGATCAAACACGGGCTATAGTGTTTAACAGAGAAGTAATGGACGCTTCATTCAGTCTAGTTACACCTGTCTCAACTAGCCTCTAAAGAAAACTTGAGAAAACTTCATTTTCATGATCATCCAAAATTAATTCACCTTCGTCTGAATCACATTCAAACATGTCAGGATCAAGTCCATGAAGTACTATTCGCGGTTTTTAAGGTTGGAAATCAATGCAAATGATTATGTTCCTAGAATATTAGATTTTTTACAAACATGAACGTGAAACCCAACAAATGGAAACTGAAAAGAATCAGATTATTTTCCAGGCGACTGAATTTCAGTAAATGAATATGTTTATAAAAAGCTTTTCAGAGTAAGGGAATATAATTGTAAAATTCCTTGGACATAAGCTTACTTCGATAAACAAAGTAAAAGTAGGTTTGACAGGGGAGTTCCTACAGTAGCCATCTTTCGATTTGGCGTACTGTACACCTACCGTTATTTCCATCGGTTTTCGAGCCACTACCCGTCAATTTGAATCCTTCCGCCATAATTCGACGACTAGATCGTTGACGTTTATGGACAGCATAAAGATTTGCGATAGCGAGGAGGATATCCTCATACAAAAGCCGAAAACATTTGTTCTCCTTCCTGAATCCACCTCAAATTCATAAATTCGGAGCTTGACAGAGTCGCGCCTGCGCAGTGCACTCTTCTTTCAGCTGTTTGTGTTTTGGGTTCTTCCGGTCGCTGGAAAATCCCCTCGCGTATGCTTCCACCAGGTGTTCTAGCGCAAGTGGAGATCATAGTTTGACCACCAAATCCACCTCATAATTATAATAAAGCGGCAGAAAAACAATGCAGAACGAAAGCAGACATCGATCGAAACTACAAAATGTAACCAAACCGCCATCGATCGAATAAATTTATTGTAAATATTGAATTTCAAATTTAATATAATTAGGGTGCTTTCGATTTGTTAAGCGCTGTTGGATTGTACCAACATTTTCCATGCCTAGTTGTAAACTTAAGGCTGTAAGTAACATCGAGAACTTGAGGGGTTTCTGTCAATATTTACAAAAATGCCCATCTTGTCTGATTATGCTTGAGCATCACAAATTTCGCAACTCGAAGTGTAACAAATATATAACTGATCATTTACCTGCAACGCTGGTTTCAGAGCTGTCCAAAACATCAATCAGTTCTGAAGAACTTCTTCTCTCTACGGGTACATACCATGTTTTAGCAGACATTTTGCATACGAAAAAGTTACGTGTTGCAGCAAATGGGCAACATGCCGAGATGGGCCCAGACCTTTCGCACAACTTTAACGGAGCGCTAATTGCCCTGTCTGTCATCTGCGTCTGGAGTTGATAGATAAGCCTAATTTGCATTCTATCTTATTCCATTACCCTTGCTTTGCTTGTTTCGTTTATATCTCACCATTCCCGAGTAATTTTCCACTTGGTTCTCAAAAGGACAGAGAGAATGGGGAAGGGGTGGAGGTACGGGTGGGGAAAGGGTACAACCTTTATTTTGGAAAATTTTTGAAGAAGTGTTCTGCTGATGAGTGAGGAACAATTTGTTGAGATCACATTTTTCATTATGCCTGGGCTTTCAGATGGTTTTGAGGATAGTTGTTTTGGACAGGGTGGGAAGGTATGGGGGGTATCAGTATTTTAAGCTGCTTATTAATCTTGCTATCTTACAAGTCCCAAAGGCTATGAGCACAGATGATGATGATGATGATGACCTTGAACCTTTGTTCCACCCAAGCTTGTTTCCAAAGGCTTCAGTTCAGGATTGTTTTGGCTAATTTTTTTTAATTTTATCGTATTCCAAGAAATAACTGAACAAAACGGTGCTAACCAAGGTAAAACGGTAAGCAGAAATGTACAGGCTTCAGGCTTGATTACTTTCTGTTAGAATTACTAAATGATTAAACAGGTCATAGGAAACATTCAAGTAAGTGCAAAATGGTGCAATCTTCCAAAGATGGGATTTTAAGGATTTTGATACCAAGCCTACTCCCCAGATCTCCCCAGGGCTTTCACTGCACTCAAATCCAAGATACTATAAAAACTACATGTAGCTGAAAACTTATTTTGGGGCTAATTTGTCAACAAGTTAAATTTAGATATCACACTTCTAAGGCATAGTTAACTCATCAGACATTTTAATTGCAAACAAACACGTTCACCATGGGCATTCTTTTATCAACACTTGTTATAGTGAGTGCTTATGAAAATGTCTTGTAATGGTCCTAATCTTGTTCATGCAAATGTGCAATACTATAAAGTGAAGTAAACACATACTCTTTCAGTTTACAAGATATACACTATACACATCAATATGAGCCACTTTGAAACATATGAATGACTATTTCAGTCAATTTGTAACATATCATACTAGGATGTTCAATTTTCACATGAAACAAACATACAAAGAAATATTTCAAAATATTAAACCTTGATGTTAAGTATTTCCCTTTATGTCTAATTGAAGTGAGTGAAGATAACTGGTTTATCCCAGGCATTTAATTAGGGCCAGGCACTGGGTAAATTGATCTGCTGTGAGGATGACTTTGTCCACCTGGTTTGACGTACGTTTTTCTAATTTATGAAGAGCTTTGGTTTAAAATGTTTTGCCTGCAGGTAAAAAGCAACTGCCCTTTTTCAGAAAACTCTTGTATTGCACAATATATTGTCTGAGCAATATGTTTGAAGGGGTAGAATATCTCCTGCCGATCGAGATTAGTTTTTTCCAGCCATGATTCAAAACATTAGCATTATTATTGAACTAAGGAAATCACAGTGATGAAGCTAAAAAACAACTAAGCTGACATTTCTGCAGGCACAGCTCAGTACCTTATCTCGCCTGCACACCTTTAAAGTTATGCCAAGTCCTGCTAGTGCAAGGATGTTCTAAAACAATGAACCAAAAGGGAGCCAGAGTTCCACACTTACATATTGCGATCCTAATTACCTAGCCAGGTCTTCAGCTAGATACATATATCTACAAGAAAATATTAACCACTATTTACAGACTAAAATATCAAGTTCTTCATCCATGCCATTGCATTAACTTCTTGAAGTTTCTCACAAGTTAGATAGCATCATAGATGGCCATCACCAGTTCAGTTACTGTCTGGTTTTTGGTCCAGCTTGCTTTTGTGGGTTTTAATCATATATATGAAATAAGTTACTGTTTCTTTTTCAGGACATGGTATCTGCTTGAAGTGTCTTTGGATAGTCTAAAATGGAAGTAGAAAAATATGAAGATAAGTATATCCATCTGGTCTCTCATATGACTAATGCTTAACTCCTGTAATTTATTTACGTGTACCTTGAAACCTGATACACGCTATTTAATTACATGACTGTAGAATAGTATGTTGGAAGCACACTGACTTTCAGCTGTTCAAAGATTAGTGTTTCACTCAATATATTTAATATCTACTTATTAGATTTGCAACTACCTAGAAACTCAGTTTTTATAACCAAATGGCATCCTTTAATTTTTACTTCTCATGCAACAGAAACTAAAGTGACTAGTAAAACACATTTGAACAAGTAATTATTTTTTTCTGAAATTACTTTATTTTTATGATTATTTTATTTTTCCTCTAAACTAGAGACACCTTTGGATGTTACCAAGTTACAGAGGCCCAATCAGAAGTTGGAAGAAAAACATAAAAGGTCATAAAACGCAGTCTTGTTTTTCTTAGGAAGAAACATAGAACACTGCTCCACCCCTACCCCTCCGTCTCCACCCACCCCACTCAGGGCAAACTGTACAAAGACAAAAAAAAGTTTTAGTGTGATGTTGAGAAAGAAAACGCGGTTTTAATTAAGCTCTGCTTGTAAGCCAGTAACTTTGAGAAAGCATTTGTGATTCATTGTTTGTTTTAGCAGTTTGCAGTGAAATGCTACAAACCGACATTAAAACACCTATAAAACTTTCAGCTCGGGGCTACCTAGAAACGTACGACTTCTCGAGTGAAAGCGTTAGAAATCAAACAATTCCATTACTTTTACCTCAACAAGCTGGGATTTATTCAATCCGGGGCGGGTTTGCAGTTTATAATGTCGCTTATACCTCCGTAAAGTGTTCACCTGTAGTTGACAGAAGTCAACCTGTATGAAAATCAAGAAAACACGAACACGTCAAAAATGTGTTCCACAAGCTAGCACACGTAAACGTATGAGTTTTGACATGCAAATGAAAGCACACAGTATTATATGAAAGCAGTGAGTTATTTTGAATGTTTTATAAGTACGATCATGCAAAATCCGTAGAAATCCAACTTTGGCTTACCTCGGCAGCTTCGCCTTCGTCGTCAGAATCTTTGCGTTTTCTCTTGCTACGAACACTTTGAATCATATTTTTGTGGTGTTCGCAGATGTAGATGTGTCTCGCCTAAAATGAAAACCGTTTGGAACACAATTGCCATATATCAAAGTGTCTAAAGTCTATTAAACATAAAGCATGGTCAGCAAAACACGATATGTGAAAGGATTCAATCAAGAAAATTTCGCTTACATTCACATCGAGTGACAATTTCAGTTTTCTCTGAGACACTGTCTTCTGAATTCGCTTCGAATAGCTCGCGTTGCCAGCAGGGCGCTTACAGCGTTCGTTGTCTTCTACGAGGCAGCAAACTTGCCCAACTGTAGAGCTCTGTTCTTCCTGTTCGCTTCGGTAACCGTTCATGTCTGACGTTCGCTCTGCCGCCGATCTTGAAAATCGCTCCTTCCCGTTTGTTGTACACATGCGAGTGACGTCATGTCACATGGCTGAACAATAAAGAAAATTTCGCACTTTTTGCAATTTGTGCGACTCGTCACGCAATGTATGAATATCTCCGCGCTTAGCCCAAGAGGAGACAGAGAAAGGATATTTTCACCTTGAGTTTAATCTGAATTCTGTGTCTTCTTTGTATATTGACCCTTATTTAGTCTATTTTCTCTTTCATAGGGCACAATGCCAGAACCCGTACCCGCGAGCGTTTACAGAAATGGTTGGAACTAGGAAGGAAGAAGGAAAACCAGTTATTCTGACTGGCAACACGGCTCTGAAACAGCGGCATAAAGGAGATGACTAATTACGACGAATGACAAAACTACGACAGCGACAAACAGACAGCGACTTTGGCGTTCTTAAAATAGCTAAAAATTAAACAGCGACTTGCAGCGCATTCGGGCGTAAGAAATTGTATTGTACAATAAAGTGAAACCTGAGGATCGGCAGTCTCCTACTTTCGAGGGACCAAGTTTGAAATATTCCTTAAATATATTGCTTACTTGCATTTTATATATATTGTAAAGCCGGGACTGGCTGTTTGATTAGAACTGCTTGCAAGTCATTATGTTGCTGTCGTAGGTTTATTCGAGAAAGCCTTACGGCAAAGCATGTAGATATACGCTTGAACCGAAAGTGAAACTCTGATGTAAGTGGCACGAACCCTAGGAGTCGCGTAGGCCCGTCAACTCCATTTTACTCTCAGTGATATATTTTTTGTTTATTTTGTGGACGGGCCTCGATCTTCTCATCAAAGATATGCCAGCACCCAAGTCAAGTTCAAGGAGCAGAGAGCAAAAAACACAAACTTAGCCAGTTATAGCACCCGGCCGGCCAAGGATGCGTCGGTGGGGATATTACAACATTGGGGTTGATAATGTGAATTGGCCACCGTAAAGAGGAGGGAAAGAAAGGGGGATTGCTAAAAGAACATGTGCGTTTATATCAAAATAGCTTCACAATACAGATTAGAAATCTCGATACAGATAACAGGAGATAAACAAAAGATTCCGATGCACCGCAAAGCCTGTTGTCTCAGGCTTCAAAAAGTCTTTCAGCAACTCGGTGTTTCTTGGTACCATGTTCTCTTATCCCCAAGGATATTTCTAAAACCGCTAAACACTCCTGGAATAATTGTTAAAAATACAGTGTTAGAAACTTTCACCGCATAAAATGTCGACTAAAGGGTCCCATAAGCGGTGTTAAATAGATTTTATGATCCTTCAGTCAGATACGACGTATTTCTCTTCAGTGGTGCACTGTTCATGAACTGCCGAAAAATAGAAATTAAAGGTCTTTCAGTACGATTTGGTCTTCTGCGAGCATTACAGGATCGTTCAAAATGAGCCCAAGGACCAAACTGTTAGCAGATCCAACAGCAAGTTGTGTAGATATATCGCTGGGAATATTTGTACTTTAAATAAATAATAAATAAATAAATAAATACCTTTATCGATCTTTCTTTAGAAGTGTTTTATTGCACAAAATGAACACTTAGCTGGGCTGCCTGTGGTTTCTTGCAAGGGCGGCACTCCATATCAAACGGCGCGAAAAGTAAGCCAATCAGAAACGTTCTCGAGCTTGGCGGCGAGCGCTGCTTGTTTTTACTTACACACTTCACAGTCGCTTTTCCTTATAGACTAACCAAAGCCTAGCTTACTGCTAAACTTGCTTATAAGCTAAGAAAGGGTCTGACATCCGCTTTGCTAAACCTTGTATACAATGTCGAGACGCAAGGATCCAAACAAGCCTAAAGGAAAGTTGAGTGCCTATAATTGTTTTATTAGGGAGGAGAGAGAAGCTATGAAGAAATCAGAAGCCGAAGGGCCTGCCAACGACTCCGAAATCCCTGAAGAAAAAATATCGGGAACTATGGCACAGCAAGCGTTTATGGTAGCCTGTGCTGAGAAGTGGAAGAAGCTAAGTGAAGAGGAACGGCAGCGTTTTAAAGAGGCTGCAGAGAAGGACAAGATACGGTACGAGAACGAAATGGCAAGCTATACACCGCCGAAAACCGAAGCTAGAGGAAGGAAGACTCGAAGAGAGAAGAAGATGAAAGACCCCAATGAACCTAAGAGAGGAGTGTAAGTCAAATTCGTTCTTTAAAGCTTAAGCTTTCGTGAGAAAATTTTGAAACACTAAAGCGGCACTCAGTGAGAAAGAAGTCAAAAGTTTGAAATGATAGAGATTTATGAACGTCTTAGCTATTTAAAGGTTATTCTGCGAGCAAAGTCTCTTTCGATCTTCCTGGAAAGATATGCGATGAAATGTATGCCTTTAGGAAGCCTCGTGAATTTAAAGCTTATAATCTTCAGTTTTAGTGAAAAAAACTGATATTCGTATTTTACGCACATTTTTAAATGAAGAGGCCTCTTTCAATTTAGGATATTATTTACGATTGGACCGGACTGGTTTAATATTTGCTTTTTGAAAATTCTCTTTTTGAGTTTAAAATTTCTTTCCACTGAATTTCTTTTCTAGGTCTTCGTTTATGTTCTTCTGCAAAGACGTACGCGCCAAAATGAGAGAGGAAAACCCTCAGGCGGCCGTTTCTGCCAAGATGCTGGGAGAAATGTGGGCAAAAATGGAGGAGAAACAGAAAGAAAAGTACGAACAAATGGCGAAGGAAGATCGAGAAAGATACCACGAGGAGATGAGAGCTTTTAGAAAGGGAGACTATGTTGTTCCTAGTACGAGTCAAGTGGCGATGGAAGCAGAAGAGTGAACTGCGAGAAACTATATTTCCAGTGTATATTAGTCAAGTGCGTTGTTGTTTTAGCAAAATTTTCAGCGACTGAGGAAAATTACTACACGACTTTACATTCATCTGCGTATATTTGCAACTAGCGCAGGTTGTTCATAACACTAGGGTGTTCGATATTTTGAAAATGGACACCCTTCAAAAATCAATGCATGTTTAATTCAGTGGTTGCTAGCAATGTAAGATTTAATAAAGCCAGATTTCCTGATTTTGGATTTTAGGAAAAGTTGTTTTTTTAATAAATTGTTGCGTCCCATTAGTTTCCAGTGATATGAGAAAATTAGCGTCGAGGTTCGGGGCAGGCACGGCGGAGCCGGGGGGCTGGGGGGGCTCTAGCTCCCCCACTTTTGAGGAGGATGACATTTTTTTTGTTTTTGTTTTAGTATATGTTTATTTCACGCTTTATCCAGGCTAA
>OMLO01003273.1_pt1 | contig 13353 bp, 8 predicted proteins | sample 1674811 | NCBI WGS metagenome assembly OMLO01 (sample SAMN06265003, study PRJEB25207) | coral metagenome | isolation source: Coral host | place: Mexico:La Bocana,Puerto Morelos, Mexico | collected 2008-11-13
GCTAACGTAGTTTATTTATTTTGTATTTAGATCGAATTGCAATCATTAAATACGATTGTTGAACCTCTGTGTGGCTTTTCCTTGTTCGACGGAACAGATGTGAAAAACTTGTTTTCATGGTGACAATTAGTTACAAATCACGTTCTGTCATTCCAGTGACATGATTTTAAAACGAGGTGCAATAAGCTCTCTTTCAAAGACCGAAAACATTCACATGACACTCTACTTTCGAGTCATTCCATTGACATGATTTCAAAACATGGTACAACAATCACAAACTCTCTTTCAAAGATTGAAAATATTCACATAATACTCTACTTAGGTGTCACTCCAGTGACATGACTTTAAAACATGGTACAACCATCTCAAAGGCCGAAAACATTCACATGACACTGTACTTTCGAAGCACATCTCGGACCTAAAGGACGACAACACAAGCTACAAAATCAACCGGAGAATCGTCAAGAAGGTAAGGGCGGACACTATTCCATTCCACTGAAATCTGCGTCTTTGAGATTTTGACCACTCGCGATGATTTCTTACTAACCAAAAAATATGAGTTCATAACCAAATGTCGCCTTTAAAAGTTTTTATTACAGCATCTAATCACTGAGAGAAGCGCTGTTACAACCGTTCTTGATTTCAGAGTTTATAACTGGCATCTTTTCGCACAAACAACTAGTCTGATGATTCGGCTTTGTGCATGAAACTTGAGTCACATTTGCCTTTTACCTCCTGTCTGTCTCCTGGAACACTCTTCACTGTTTACCAATTTGTAATGCATGTATACATAATGAGACTGACTAGTGCGGACATGCCAAAATTTACTTTCCAATAATTTTTCAATCGCCATTACAAAAATTCGTCTTCAAAAGCTCCATGTCCCTGGAAAGTCATAAATTCATATCCTGTATGCAACGGTTCTTCTCCAGAGTTTTTCCTTCGTTTCTTCAAGTAAGGATGCCAGGGATTATACAAGAGGCACTAGTAATTTTACTTTTATCCTATGAGTAAAATACATATGCAGAACTAAGGTTAGTTAAGTTTATGTATAAATCCATATTGGGAAACCGCAAATCGAGCTTGCAAAGGAAAATATCATAATAAATCAATCAGTAAATTTTACACTGTAGTTTGATTTAATGGTTTAATTCACCATCATTTCCATTGGTGTACCTTTTAAAATAGAGGTTACATTAACATAAACGGTCAAAGAGATCTTACATCAAAGACTGTTTATAGCTTAGGAACTGAATGCCAGAAATTGTGGTGGAAAGGCAGTGCATGATTAGAGGTACGTAGTCCTCCTATTCTTGTTCAAAATGGTGAAATTTATTTATTTTGCAGGATTTCCAGTTTCCCGTCAGGGTTAAAGAAGTTTTTCAGTTTATTTTCTTGTCTCAGAAAAACACTCACAATTGTTTAATGGCAGTCACCACCTACTCCTTCTGGAAAGTTATTACAAACACACATTGTAGAACTTGTGGGTCTCCTTGGCAGGTAGGTAAGACATTTTTCTATTTATTACATCCATTTTTAAATCACTGGTTATCCTTGCAATCTGATTGGCTCTCAGCAGTGCGATTTATTCCCAAATCGCACTACTCTTTGCTCTAAATTGCATCTTTTTGCCAGCCAATGAGGATGAGGCAGTAAAACAAAACAACCAATAATGTGTTTCTAATAATTATAATAATAATGTGTCTTTATTGCAATTGATAAAATACATATCAATAGTTACAATAGTAAAAATATAAAAGAGCCAGATACAGGAATAAGAATAAAATAAAAATTAGGTACAACATGATTTCAATTATAAAAGAACTATATAAAAAACTAAGAATTTTAAATCGCTAAATGATATCTAAATACCAATCACATTTCAAGTGTTTTTTAAACTAACCAATAACATTGCAGGAAAATGAAAGACAAAAAACGTTTGTTGTTCTAGTAGTTCTTGCATTTAGGCTATTAAATTGTGCGATTTCAAAACGGATATAATAAAGTGGCAATTGAACTTCAGGTCGTGCAATTTTGGTCTGAAATCATACTTGTGATAAAATGACCAAATTGCACTCCAGTTCAATTACCACTATTTATCAACCTGATATTAATAAGTTCTTGAAATTAACTGCTATAGCAAATTTGTGAAGCTGACATTTTGAGCATTTACCATTCGTCAGAGCTCAGTGATAACCCTGATGTGTTTAAATTGAGGACAAAGTGATGGATGGGTAACACTTAAAATATCAGTTTCAAAAGCTCAAGCTACACTACTTAATCCACTTCAACTTCAAGTTGACAAATACCTTTGGTCATCTCACGTTGTTGTATTGCAAAGGACGGCAAAGAAATGTACAAAGATTTATAACGTACGTGCACAGCCATTCGTGTGCTCATTCAAACTTTTGTTTGTTGACGTTCTCGCTGTCATCGTCGTCGTGGTTTGGTTAAGCTCACCCTCACAATATCTTTCTATCCAAACTTTGGAGATAATGCTTAAATACATGTGCCAATTTAACGAAACCTATGGAGTTTTGCTTACGTACGCCTTAATTTAAAGTTAATAGTTATGTGCCCAAGTCTCTCTCGCTTCACTGAACAAACTGACGCACAATATATTCAATACAATTCAGAAATGACGCATTTTGTTTGAATCAAAGCATAGCAATTTGCATTTTACAGTATGTCAATACTCGTTCAACCATTATGCAGTAAATACTTGACATTATTTCACAAGTATTTGTTCTGCTCGGTGCCTACGTTCATGAAGCAAAAGACAGAATCTAACTAGTGAACCCCAGAAAGTGGTGTATATACCTACTGTGGAAATATACCTTTAGTTTGAGCTACAATAAGCTTTAAACCCTTATAAACGCGCTTTATGCAAAAACACCAACCGAGACAAAGTCGCAAAGTGACTACGCATTTCACATCCTCGGTTGCCAGGTAAGTCACTAATCGTTCATATCTTGGCCTGTCTACATTCTTTTACCCCGAGTTTGCAACATTTCAAGTTAGCAAGACATTTCGTCCTCTATGAAGGCGAAATGATTCAGATTGACTTATTTGTTTGGCATTGAAGAGGTAGTTTTAAAAGACTTGAAAATTACTGATAATACTTAACTGTTGAGCGCTTACTATAATATTTTCATAGCATTACAACTGCTAATTTATGTTCCTACCCTTCACGAAGGGATCAGTAAATATTACTAAAATTAACGCAGTTACAAAGACTATTAGGTACTTACTTTAGATTTTGAGCTTGAGATTTCTATCGCGTGACACTATCGCACGTTTCGCGTGATACTATCGGCAGGCATAGAAATCGAGAGCTTATAATCTAATTGTTTTAGTATAAATCTACTAGTCGTACAAAGTTTCATCTAAGTCCTCTTCACAGACACTTCAAAAACACCAACGTGTGCCACTTTTTTGTTCTTACCACATATTGACGTCATCTGTGATCTATTACTGAACAGACGCACGGCAACATAAAATCTATTTGCTAAAAAGATAGTGAGTAGATAGATAGAGCGTAGCCAATCAGCGAACGGTATTCGTGACAGAACGCTGGTAAATTTGGGACGGGACAGGAAGACTTCCTTGAGCACCGAACACCTCTCTCTAATTAGCGACAGTCTAGGGACGTTTTGTGAGAGACAGATTTTACTCAAGCTCTGCCTTCGAACGTCACATTTGTTTCACTTTTGTCAGATCCAACGCACCGTTTGACGCGAATTATTTTATGCGATTCGCTATTTTTTCGGCAAGAATAATCAGGTTATGTAATGTAGATCATAAATAAGGATAAACAACGTGTATCGTGATGACTGAACGTTTCCTAAGACGTAGCAAACAATAGCCGTTTGTTAAAACTTGCCGCGAGGACTAGTCTTGAGTCTATTACCACCATTTACATCTTTGATTGATCGAAAAGTTGTGCGCGGTGTTGAAGTGCAAGTGAAAATTTCACTAAACATATTCAACTGCTACCAAAATGCATGAAATCGTGTCGACCTGAGCTTCGAAAATGTTAAAAATGCTCTTCATGCCTTGCAAATGATCAACTGAAAACCGTTCAGCGCATTTGAAACAGGCAATCAGGTGTTTTTTAGGAAACTCAGCAGGAGAATGAGCAAACTATTCAGGGAATCGTACAATTTATAGTTTTACGACTCTAGATGAAAACCAGTTTATACAGTAGATAGAAAGCGTGAAAAAAGGAAATATTGTTAGGTCCAGGTCAAACGTCGAATTCACATGAAACGAACTAGCTTGCAATTTTAGTCGACCCAAACGGGTAAAGTTCGAGCGTTGAGTCATGATCAAACGTCGAGCTTAATTCGAATTTAGATGTGTTGGTCGAACTAAATTCAGTCGGATGAACCCAATTAAGTCAACGTCTAACTTAAAATGATGTTTTAATTCGCTCAGTTTAATTCGTCTCAAATGACGTTCGACGTTTGACCTGGTAGACTATTGGCCTTACAACCGTTTAAATAACCTTGAAAAATAGTCTCTTAATTATTAGGTTTTCCTCTCCATAGGAAGAATTTGAATAGCCAGGTAATCAGATAAAGTTCAATCGCGCTCGCCTCCCACCAGTGTGACCCGGGTTTAAATCCTAGATGTCATAAGAGGGTTGAGTTTGTTGTTGGTTCTCGTCCTTGCTCCGAGGGCTTTTCTCCAGGTTCTCCGGCTTTTCCTCCGTCCACAAAAATCAACATTTCTAAATTTCAATTCGATAGGGAATTCGAGGGCCACGGGTTTGTCAGTCGTATGACTGTTACGTGTTACCCTCGTAAAAACAAAGTCGACTTTATTTTAATCCTCATTGAACTTCTTTGGATCTACAGTAGAATAAACTCTGCAAGTCAACGAATTAAGCGTTAATCAAGTATTTTCTTTCCTTTTTATCGATTTTTTCGAGGATAATTGACATACTGTTAGGATAATAAACTGATATTCGAAATTTACGAGCTAACAGAGCACCTTTAAGCAGGTTCCAGACGGCCAGGCAAGCGCTTGTGTGACAGGAATACTCCTAATTAACGTATCGAGATAAACAAGAAGTCTATAGCTATGTCGTGACTTTGAAATGGAAGGAACTCGAGAATTTGATGGTAAGTTTACATTCTGATGAGCTTTGTTCTTCCAGGCTCCCATATAAAAAGGACGGTTTAGGGGTTAAAAAGGGGTTTGCATACTCCTACGGTGTTCAGCCTCAAAAAGAAAGTCCATAGGGGGAGCTTTCGCGATACATTTGTGGAGATGAGCCGAAACAAATATGACAGGATATATTTTAATGTCAACTTTACGAGCAGAAGCTATCGTAATTTGAATCAATCGCTATTAAAGTTAGGAAACTGTGCTGTTATCAAATTGGTACCACGCCCAGAAAGCAGGATCTTGCCGGGTGCTTTTTAGGAGTTCTTTTCAACATTTTCGACGAGCACACCCGCCCTTTTTGTATGGGACTCTCCCCGAGTTGTAACTCTCATCTTTCGTTTTCTCCTCACAGACGCGCCAACATCCAACGGGCCGGATACGAATTGGCAAAATGTCTCTCAGGTCAGAGGGATGATGTCCAACATGTACCCAACAACTCAGCAGCCTGGCAGTACAACAATACCACAACCGAACGTAATGCATAGTCTAAAGTGCAGGCATCTCTGGGCTGGCGATCACTAAATATTCCTTCGTGTGAACAGTTTTTCTTAGTCTCCTTTCTCCTCCGACCCTCAGCTCAACCCTGTCCTCGACCCATTCCTCTTAGCGCCTATTTCAAACACAAACTGTGATTTTGTGATCGCGAGCCCAAGCATGCCTGCGTACCGGCACATCATCTGGACCAAAAATTTATGGGGGGGTGTTCCATCAAGCCGTTGTCTAAAAGCAATGTTAAAAACCTTCGCCAACATAAAATGTTCTGATTACTGCATGTCAGCTACCAATATCAGGCCAACAAACAAGCTAGACGAACAAAAAAACAAATTTTGTTGTCTCTTTTACGGTCCTTTATCAGTCATAGTAAGGATTGAGAATTTGACATTTTTATCCAAATTCCCACCCATGGGACAACGCGTGCAGGGAATAATAACTGTCTCACCATGGGGCAGGTGCAATCAACGACTTCCTGAGGAACCCACAATACAATTTAAGAATAATCCGTTCAAAGATTATATTTGATACTGGACCTTTCCCGATTATGCTAAGAACTAGGGTTGAGAAACTTAAGTTTTGAGGTACAAAAAATTGCTACAAACCGGCCCAAAGTTGGATCTTTGCGAATTGCGTAAGTTCCGTTAGTATCCTTAAATATGTCGCCAACACCTGCAACTAACTGTTTAAAGCTAAGTTTCAAGCTAGTTTTCTTGGAAGCAATTGTTGTGAAGAACGAAAAATAGAGCTTTCAAATAACGCTTATATAATTATATTTGAAAGAATTCTAGTTAGCAATTTTTGAAGGTTAGGTAGCAACGGTTTGGATTTGTGTCAGTTTTTTAACAACCTTTTTAGCATTCCAGTGCTGGAAAAATGCTCACGCGCATAACCTTCCAGCATTTTACAAGGACAATCGAGACAACCTTAGTATGAAAAAAAACAAACGTAAGAAAGTCTTGTGGAGAAAATCTTTAGGTAGTAATAAGTAGCTTTTGTTTCCACTGTTCTTGTTTTGTTTTGCAACTGTTCCGCAGATGATAACAGCCCTCGACCAAGATATGCCTCCTAACCACATACTGTTGGCGATACTAAGCACTGTATTCTGCATATGTCCGTGTGGGATGTTGTCGCTGTTCCATGCTGTGCAGGTATATCTTAGCTCTCAAGCACGTATACCAAGAGGTGATCATAACAAGGCTGTTTTGAAACGTTTTCCAGACCGTGAGAACTACCGTGATTGCAGAAATACAATTACAAAAGATGGATTTCTATGTCTGAAAAACTGTCTTACTACGCGGCAATGCAAATGGTCAAATAACAAAAAGAGAAAGACTGGGCTCACACTCTTTTTTTCGCTCTATAAGGATATTGTTTTTCCGACCCAGACAAAATATTACCCTTATTTTTCTACCGATTTTAAGCTGAGAACGTTCTTGAGAATTCAGACGAGTGGCAAGGTCAAAGCGGGTAGCTGCCAGCCCCTACCCCCGTTGTGGATATTCTTAGATTACTGATGACGTATGAAATTTAGTTTTATTAAATAAATTTGATGTTTGCAGCCAGACTACAATTTTTTTTTACCGTAGGTCGTGATTCTTTTTATATGTACACTACTGCAAAGTCGCAAATGGCTAGCCTGATGTGACACAACCACTTGCAGAAATATAAATGTTCCAAACATGCAGCTGGTGCTGCGTTTTTAGTGCTTTTTTTACTTGTTTAAAGAAAGGAAGAATTTTCAACCCCGGATTTATTCTTAAAATACTTTTTGTTTTCATAACTTAATTCCATTTTCATTGCTTGTTTTTATTCTGCTAACTGGAGTCTTCCGCTTTCTTTTAGGTAAACGAAAATTTCTTAAGTGGAAATACAGCTGCAGCTCAATACAACTCGCGACAGGCATGGAGATGGGGCATTACTTCTATATCAGTGGGCTGTTTGGTTATAACAATAGCGCTGATATATTACATGGTCTTGCTGACTCTTCGATTGTAAAGAGGTCATGCTGTTACCACGCAACGCATAGGACAGTCAAAATCTTCAATTACCTGGCATACTTCAGTTCCAACTGTTTGACTAAACGAGGGTTTCTCTTCGCATACTCCTTTCGCCTACTTTAGAAATGTCTATTTGGCAAATTGTATTTACCATGTTAATTAATTCATTGGTCAGATACGTCTGATTGTATATAGTTATATATTGTATTAATTTAATTTAAATTAACTTCTTGGAGACACTAGCATATAAGCGCTACTTTTCAATCCAAATTTATGAATGTCCTGTGAAAAAGGAGCCAAATCTCTCCTTCCCACTGGGGCAGACCATGGCTGTAAGATGCATGCGGCCGCGTTGCTACTGGTCAGTGTTTTTTAAAGAAAATTGAAATTTACACTCGTCTGACTGGAGTGTCTAGTAACTTATCACCAAGTGGGCCAAGGTTTGGAAAACTTTTGATATTCTTTATTTTTTCGATGGAATCACTTTGATGCGAGTAATGGATTTTAAGAAGTATATTTTTAAGTATTGTGAATACAGTCTAAGAAGTTTCTAAAGTATATAGTCTCATACAATCTCTAATTTTTAATAAAGTTTTTCTAACTATGAACCAGAAGCCCCTGTGTTTTCCTTCTAGTTCTGATTAGTCCACCTCTACTCGTTATGATAAGCAGTTGACAGACTATAGAAACTATAGTCGAAAAAACAGAGACTACACTTGATCACTACGGTTTCAGTTTGGTGTATAAATAAAAACAACCACTATAGTTGCTTGTAGGATGGATCCCAAAAACACGCCTATTATAGAAATGACGATCGCCTACAAACTTACTTGGGCACCGCAATGTACTGGACATCAAGAAAAGCTTTGTTACCAAATTAGACTTGGTAAAACAAACTAGGTTTTTACTAACAAAGGTTCTGCGGGACTTCTACTTTGAAGTAATCTTGCCCGGTGTGTTAAGTATGGGTTAGTCTGGTGGGGTGCACGTGACTCAGATGTATTTCAGTCCACAGAACGACTACTCTAGAATTATCATTAATTTACCCAAGGATATGACGTCGTGTGACCCGCTTGGTGACTATCAGTGGCCTACTCTCTTTTTATATTACAGGCTAGATATTTTTTAATATTTTTTTAGATATTTTTCATAAAGCACGGACCGATGGCGTCCCTAAATTGTTACCCAAAGACATTTACACCAAACACGCTAATGGCCATTCTTTACGAGGAAACTACTGTTTAGTCATACCCAGATTTAACACTAGATATATGAAGGGGTTTACGTATAGGGAGTCTATCTTAAGGAATGCTGAAACAACGATTAAAAACAAAACATTATTTGAAATATTTGAATTCAACGTGATGTCCACCTTAAATGTGCGGTATCGTGATCATAGTTTTATTTAGATTTCAGTTGAACGTATTCTGACATGTAAATATTGGAAATATGAATCAGGTTCTTATAATGTCAGTAGTTTTTAAATGTTCAATTATTAGTAGGTCTTTTTATTTTATACACGAAAGGGTTTCTGTTCTATTCTTGTATGACAGGGTCAAACTGAAAACTTCTGACAAGCACAAGACCACAAGGTCAATCAAATCAATCTGTAGATGCATAAGACCAAAAAGAAACACCACATCTTGTTTAAAGTTTCCCTATGTCCCACTTTGTACTCCATCTTTATGCTTATTCATGCCTCTCGGCAGCAAAAGTGTTATAAAGACCCATAGCAACCATTCCTCCAACCAGACCCACTACGCCACCAGACACGGTTGAGCCCCCCAACAACAAGGACCCGCCAGCACCTCCTAAGGCTCCAAGGAAGGAGGCTTGGTCCACTCGTACCTGGTTACGATTATACCTGTGGGTGAAAATAACAAACATTCCTTTTAGGGTGCTTTGAAGAAAACATGGCTCCTTCTTGGTGTAAAAGACACAGGAAACGTCACAATAGAACACCTCCTCACAAAACTATTGTTTGTATTGTTTTCCTCTTTCTTTTGTCCTTTTGTTCACTATTGTTTAATGTCAATTGTGTCTTCTACATCGAGTAAGAGCCAAAACGTCTGTCTCAACAGAAAGGAATGAATGGCTCAATTCTGACAAGCAGTGTTTGGTAGAAATGCCTGTGATCTTGTCATGGAACTTTGATGAAGAAGCTACAACCTCCTATCATTGAGATTTAATATACCATAAATTTTCTACAGGTAATAGTGAAAAGTCCAAAATGCCAGAATAGAATTGTTTTTCTTTGAATGTCACATGCCTAGGAGGTATTTGCTTTCACTAATAAGACTTTTTACTTTATTTTGTTTTTAGGTGGAGTAAAAATTGATGTAAATGCAATTTGTATAACTGGGTACCAAATTAATAAATTACAACCTTGAGGTATCTAAAACAGGAAAATAATTTACTGCTGTCTGTGAAAAAATATGACCTCTATGTACAATTTTCCCAGCAATATCCTGAAAATATCTATGCCCCTTTTGAGGGGGTATTTTGTAGGGTTTCTCACTTTCCTAGTTTTACTTCTTATTTGTGCTTTTGAGATCCCCCCTCTTTGCACATGCATTCACTGCTAGTAGTAATTTTCATTTGTAGTGGGGGAGGGACTCCAGTGACAAGGAAATCCTTCATTATCTAAAACGCACCTGGAACACCCTTCCCCTCTTGGTTAATATTAAAGTTCTTCTAAATCCTCAGTAAGACATCTGATTATGACAGACTTTTTGCAAATTTTGCACATAAGTTTGGGACCTAGCTGGTGACCATGATAATGATAAAGAAATGACTATGCAACAGTATGAAGGCAGCAAAGAACAACGTATAGCATGTATTCAATATGGTCAAACATAGTTTGTGTTATGTAACAAACAGAATATTACATGGCTGCATGGATCTAGACAGAAAATTTATCTTTGAGTGCTGAAAAATACTTCTAAACATGAGAAGAGAAATTTTGTGTCCCCACGTGGCCATGTAATCTTCTATTTTATGACTATATAAAAACCAATGAAACACCAAGCCATTTCAATTTCAATGCAAAAGGCACTATTTATTGTGTAACCATAGCAACAACATTCTTTTTGCTGTCTTGCGAAGATAACATTTTGTTTTCATGTAAGAAGATATGATCATGTTTTCATATGAAATCTTACCTGGTATTTCATTCTTGTTTACATAATAAAAGACAGTATTTCTTACCTCAATCTGTATGCACGATCAAACATTCCATCATCATTTATGCCTTCACCACTTGTTGCTTTGGCATAAGTCATGAGAGGACCTAGTGGAATGCCAATGATTGCACCATTTCTTCCATAACGAAGAGCAGTTTCTTTGATAGCCGATAGTGTGCGAGGACCAGCAGCAAGGCGGAAAACAGGAGCAATGACAACCATTCCCAACAGAGCCCCAGCTTGAACAGTCTTGAAGGTAACATGAGTGTAAAGTTCCATTGCTGGGTGTTTTATTACTCGCATTTCATCATCTGTAAGCTTTTGACCCAGCATGTTTCTCCACCAGCCAAAGTTACTCATTATGATTTCAATCACAGCTGTGACTAACAATGATGATCTGAATAAGCAATAAACACCTGTTACTTGACTGTCAACAGAAAACAGACAGTCAGTGGCATTGTTCTTTTACACTGAGCTTTGTGTTGCTACCACAGGTTTTGAAGGAATTTCAGAACTGGTAAAGTTGTACGCATAACTGCGATGGCCAATCATGTCTTCATATGATTTTCCACAGTTCAAATATATGATCTTTCATATATCCATTTGTATCTCTTTTCTGATTGGCTGAAAGCATGCAGTGAATTTTTGAGTGCCTGTGATGTCATCTAACTGCAGATTATACAATAATTATGTCAAGGAGACTCAAGGTAACATGTAATCATGTCACGTATGGCCGTGACACGTGATTTCTATAGGAAATCATGACAAGTTTGCATGCTTTTTGTTGCTTGCCGTCAGTTAAGAAGCAAGAACATCACCTTCCATATTTTTTTTTGGTTCAGTGTATAATAAAACAATTATTAAACTTGGTTATAGAGGGTGGCAAAGGAGGGGGGTACCACGCATCAAGCTGTATTTCTCTATTAAATCACCCATCAAGGAGAGTTTTTTTCAGTCAATCGCATGCCATGTGAAACTCCTTGTGTAATGTCTTATTGCTTGTACTACCATCTGTTTGGGCAGCAAAAAGGCCACCTAAACCCTAACGTCTCTTGCTTCAGCCATTTGGGACAACATTCAGACCTTCCATTCAATGGATGTGAATACTTCCCTGGATACAGTCTGACTTAGTACCACAGCTACACACTCGACAAATGTAACATTGAATGTCATAATACTTGTGTAAATTTTAACTATATTGACTATATTAACTTATGTCTATTGTGATCTATTATGATGACTTTTTTTTTGGACCTACCATGAAGATCAAACACATCAAGGAAAGAAAGACTAGAAAACGGTGTTGTGGATGTCACAGTTTACTTTTCTTTAATAATTATTTATTTACTTATCCTTCCAGGACGTTCACTTATTAGGAAATCTGCTAAGTAAATCACGCGTCACACGCTTGTTAAATAAGAAATCACACATCAGTATGCAGTGTCCAGTCCTGCGTTACGCGGCTACATCACGTGCCAGTGACGCTACAAATTTTAGGACTATCACACGTCACGGAAAGACCCTTTGCCAACCTCAGAATAATCAATGTTTCGATAACCTTCGGCTTCGGCCTCAACCTTAATATTTCTAGACATCACAAGAACCTGATTTAATTGTTTGCAATTACAAATGTCACGCAATGACTAACCACAAAGAAACCCAACCACAATGATTCAAATTACTTTGAATTTTAAATGTTGAACAATGATAACTGCTCCATGTTACACATTTTGCAAAGAAAACAATCCAGTCGCTAATGCATGGTTGCTTGGAAAACATTCATTGTACAAGCTCACAAAATCCCAGATGAATCAAAATAAAAAATCGGAAATGGACAGCTACCTGCGAATTCAGTTACTGAACTCGCAGGTGGCTCACTATTCACCGTCTCTAACGTACACCATGCGAATCTGCTGTGAACTACAAAGCTTTCTCTACTTACTTGTAAACATTCGCTGTGTTAACCGACAATGAGGACAGAAAAATCCCTGTTAAGGCAAGGTAGCGAAACTAATACAGCATTTCACTACTGGAAAAACAAACTGAAGGTTCGTGAATTTCTGCACGCTCACACCCTGCACGGACATGGGTACTCACGGTCAGCGGTATGGGGTAGTGTTAGCGGGGCAGAAGCGAGGCAGAAGCAGGGGAAGAATTAATTTGATGGGCAACTCTTCTCAGAGTAAATCTCGCATCAAATTTAGGGCGCGTTCTTTTGGGACTATTCCGGAATGGGAATACTCGGAATAGACGGTGATCGCGTTCTTTTGGAACATATTCCGTTTTCGGAATGAACGGAATTCTGCTCCCAATAGCAGAATGAACAGAATGAACAGAATTAGGTTTACGCGGAATAGGCAGAATGTGTGTTTTTTTGGGGTATAATTTTGGCGGGAAATCGTGCGCGGCCGGCCGTCCCAGGCAACCACGCTTCGAAAAATTGGAATGGACTATCCAAAATGTCGGAATTATTTACAGTTGATGCGAGTTCTCTCGCACTAACGTCC
>OMLO01003274.1_pt1 | contig 13351 bp, 1 predicted proteins | sample 1674811 | NCBI WGS metagenome assembly OMLO01 (sample SAMN06265003, study PRJEB25207) | coral metagenome | isolation source: Coral host | place: Mexico:La Bocana,Puerto Morelos, Mexico | collected 2008-11-13
TGATTGAGGCAAGGTAGTTCTTTTTGAATATGGATAGCCTCCTTTATCTTAAGTTGAAAGGTGGTAGTGGCGTGATCACGCCACTACCACCTTTCAACTGAAGATGACAGAAGTTCTGTCGAAACATGTCTTTCAAACTAAAAAAAGTGGTCGTTTTCCTTAAAATATATTGGTGTCACAAAACGATGAAGCAGCAGCCATGCTGTCGATGGCCATGTCCCAAACCAATCTTGCGGGGTTCAAACTCTCTTCCAATTTAAACACTTTTAATTTGTTCTCTCCAATCAATGTGCATTGCCGCTAGTCACGTGAGTGAAAACACTCCATAGCTACGCCTTTTTGCCTTTAGTTCTGAGAAATTTGTGCTGAATAGACTTTCGCTCGTTCAGATAAAAGAAAAAAAAAATCAATATTTTACTCACTATTGTTTAGAAAAAACGTATTACCTATTGTCGCAGTGAATGAGGGTTTCCATGCGTCATGGCAAAAGCGATGAATAAAACTGGACTTTCCGACACCCGAGTCGCCGACAAATACAACTTTAAATACCCTCTCTGGCGTGGTGGGTTCACTGATGGTGGACACACCTGCTTCACTCATGTCCTGCTGTTGATGACAAGAAAGTAGGGAGCATAAATAAGGCATTCGGGTGAAAAAAAACTTGGGAAAAAAAAACAATTTCTAGTCCTACGCAGTCCTTGCCACTTGCAATTGTTAGAAAATGAAGAAGCTGATGTTAAAAAAGGAACGAGACTCAGGGAGAGGTGGTCCGATTGGAGAAAAGTAATTGAATTTGTTGCGTTTCATAACGAAGTTAGTTAGCGCTAACATACTGCTGCAGTTTAGTGACTGGTGATTGCTATGACTTTTCGTCTTTAATAAGCGTGTTTCTAAATTTAGACGACCATTTAAAAGACGTTTTAGCTACACACTAGTTCACGTAAATCATACAGATTTTCTCTACACCCCTTTGGGATTTATGCGATGCACACACTACTCTTGGGAAATTTGAAAACAAGGATATAATTCTACGGTTTGGCCTACCGTCCACATTAAACCGTCACGAAAATCGGAACTTTATTATGAAAACGCTCTTTAAACCGGGGGAATTTGAAAACGCCGGCTGTTCGTTTTAGTGTGGATAGAAAACGTTTAAAAACAGAGTTTTTCGAAAACGATGACGTCATAATAACCACGTGATTTCCCTGTTCGTGATTTCCTCAAACACAATTCCAAAATGACCCGTGATTGTTGTGTTTTTACATTTCTCCGCGTGTTGTAGACGTACAACATTTGATGCGTTTTAGAGTGTAACATTCTGTTTTCAAATTTCCACGGCGCTGCGTGAGTGCGGCCTCCCACGGATTGTCCGAAACAAAATTAAGAACAATATGGTTGTATAATTTAAAAAGGGTATAATGCTTTTAAATTGAAATCAACTTACTGATACTGTGCGACACATTTCGTTGTCTTTGCCAACAGGCGCCGCGCGAGGTGAGTTCGGTCTGTCATCTGTTTCACTCCCAGTCTCTCCGCTCAACCCTTCAGAATACGACACGTCGGATTCGTTATCTCCTACTTTTAATCTGCCCCGCGCTGGAACAAAAAGTGCGTTTAACTCGTTAAAGTAGTCATATTCACACGAGGTTAGGGACCTAGCAGAGAACTTAAGCAATGACGACGGCGATCCCAAGAACAACGCCAAATTAAAATTCTTATTTAGCAATTGTGTAAATATGTTAAGTACGACTTTTGGTCTCAGAACTTTTTCAAGGTTCTGACATTTGCGTTTTCGACACGAGGCAGAGGTTTGCAGAAGATGGCTACGGGAAAGAACTAAGAAGGATAAGACACGTGAAAAGCTACTGTAAAAGCCTGCATATGAGCCAAGTGGTATGGAACGACTAGGGGTATTTCTACTCCTTCTTGGATGGGGTGCTAGTCCATCGCAGGGTTACCCCCAGCATTTAATTTCCGGTATCCATTTATACACCTGGGTGGAGAGAGGCACTGTGAGAATAAAGTGCCTTGCCCATGAACACAACACAATGGCTTGAACCCGGACCGCTCGATCCGCAGTCGAGCCACCGCGCCTCCCACACCATTTGCTATCGTACTAATCGTTAAATCGTTTGCTTGGCGTCTTTCTTGGTGCCATGAAGATTTGCAAGTGCAGGGCAGTTTGTTGATAACCCTCCATAAAATTATTCAGGTGAAAGCGATTAAGCACTAATAGCAGTACTTTCATGCGGTACTGTTATTTATGCCGAACAAGGTGATTCTGTAGATTGGAAACTGTAGTGCGAGACCATTTAAACGAAAGCTATTGAACAGTATTTTCACGTGGTTCTGTGTTTTATCCTGTACTTGTTGGCGGTGCAGCTACTCGGGCTTTAATCCAAGGGCACTGGATTTCATGACCAGCCCCCTTAAAGAGGAAAACGTTGCTGTTCATTCGGCAAGGCAACCTACCTGCGTGAGATGTCAATTCAGCTTTTCTTTTCCTAAAAACATCTTCCTCAAGTTCCTCATCGCTTGTCCCGATCTGGTCTTCCTCTTCCTCTTCTTCCACCTCGTCTTTCTTTGCAATTTCTAAAACAAAAAACCTACTGCTAAAGAAAGTGTCGTAGAATTTAGATAGCTCTTCAGGTTAATTAAGAACAATCTGTAGCAAATCAACCAAAAGCAAACCTTTAGGCTGCACACAAGACATTATTTTTTTGGCCCAAGCAGGTTGTTCGAGTTCCTTTAATTTCGCGTCCGAAATGATCTCCAGTGTTGGATCGCCATCAAACTCGGCTTCTTCTTGTATAGAGTCGTGCAAGGTAACAGATCTAAGGGTGAAAACAAAGGAAATACGGATTTCTAAAGCGAAATGAGATAAGAATTTTCACTCCTTTTTTAGAGGGATAGAGTTATTTGAACCACGGTGTTCACTCTAAAACAAACCCATTTCAATTTTTTAGACTTTAAAAGTTCATAGTTTAGATTGTTAGAGCGCACAGTTTCGTGTAGTTGCGAATGAGCCTTAAGTTATAGATGCATAATTTTAGATCCGGGATTTTGGCATACAGTTAACCAGCTTACAAATATATATTTATGTACAATTTTTTTGATTTTATGTCTTTTAAAATTATATCCTGCCGTTTTAGAGCGGTTTTTAATTGAGTACTGTAAAACGAATATTCGATCGCTCTGGCCAGTCACAAATTACACAGACAATCCCAAATAACGCGAAGCTAGTTCATGTAGCTGACGCGAACGGCGGGAAAACGAAAACGTGTGCCAGCGAATCACGATTGGTTTTGTTTTTACTTTTGATTGGATAACAAAGTGGCGCGAAGTTTTAAGCAAAAAGCGCAGCGTGCTTGGTAATACAAAACCAATTGAAAGTAAATACGAATACCTTCAATACTGTTGTTAAGCTGATTTAAAACAATTCAATTCTCTTAACTAATTGTCAAACAATTCTTTTAATGTAAGTTATGAGAAATTGGCAGTACATCAAGACAATAAATATCCTATTGATTAGTTGATTATTCTCGTGGTCTTTTTCTTTCACAATGCGTTGATTTCGTAAGGAGAAATTGAATTTGTATCGCTTTATTACTTACCCTTGACTACTGTTTGACAAATACGAATACATAACAGAGCCCTGTTTCTTCATGTCACGCCGTTTAGAGATCCGCCTTCTTGATTGCGTACCGTCACTTGAAAAACAGGTTTAAAGCACGTTTAACAGGCATGCAGAAATGGACCATAAAATTTAACTTTATCAGTTAGCTCTTCAAAGTAAAACTGTAAAACCAATATAACATGGTTTAATGTAATTTATTTGCAATATAGTGATTTAATGTAGTTTAATGTAGTATGATATAATGGGCTTAATTATTGTTACATTAAGAGTGTGTTATAAAAAGTGAGCTCTTTTAGAAAGGTTACATTAAAATGGTTATCACGGAGAAGGCCATTTCCGAGTTGGCTTTTGCTTCTGAGTCAAAGCTAGTCTTCGCGCGAAACCATCCATATGATACTGTCTTCCACCTGCCAGTTCATTTCCAAAGGAAAGGTTTTGCACGAAGACTCCTTTTGAAACAGAAACACAAGGTAACTCAAAATTGGCCTATAACAGTTACCACTGCACTTTATATTTCTAAGCCTGAGGTAATATAACGCTGTAATTAAGTTGTCTTTCGAAAGCAAAGACAAAGTCATAGTAATTTCAAAGTTAATGAGCAATAAGGTAAGCACCAACCCGCGAGACAAGGTTGGACCACAACACCGGAACACAGTGCCCTACTCTTTTCGATAAGTGTGTCGGCTGTTCAACGTCCCCTGCTAACCATGTAACGCTGAAGATGCAGGAGAAGGAGCCTACAGTTTTGAACGCGTAGCCATTTGCAGATGTAATTACAAAAGCAGCAAATTCTCCTTCATTATTTTAAGAAACTGAGTGTTGGTCCGGTCTGGGGGCTCAAACCCTCGACCTCCCGCACAGCAGTCTGGCGCTCTACCAACTGAAAAAGTAAGGACCTCCTCTCGTTCCTCAAACTACTTTCCCTCCCCGCCAGTATTCTTGCCATTTCCACAAAGAAGAGTCATCCATATGCAATACAAACCTTGTGTTGTTAGGACCGTCCACTTCCTCACCGCTGAAAGACTCCACTGGCCCTTGGTTGCCCCAGGTCTCCTCGGCGGGAGGGGCGCGTCTCTTTTTCACATACTTGGACATTTGCGAACCCTGGCGCGACACTTTGGTCTTCTTCTACAGATATGCGAACGTATAAAAGAACGCAGTGAGTTACTGAGCTAGTAAGCTATTCACAGATAACCTGCTGCTGGTGTAGAAACAAACTGGTTCTTTATCATGTAAGATCACGTACGAAGAGGAAAAACATGAACGAAAGATTCTAGAAGAGAAGAGAGGATTCAAAATGTACGAAAAAAGAGTACTCTGTCAGTTATAAAGGTCACATAAATATTTTAACGGCTTTAAAAGTCAGATAATATAATGACAATGGAATATTGAATATTTGGACGTTGGATCTGACCGCGGGTTTGCACTCGGTGATCGATGGAGGTTACTTAGGGACCGTGGAAAGTTGACTGTGATATATTATCCATATATTCATATATTCCTCCCCAAATATATGGTATTAGATATTTTAGCCGCAAGTAAGTTATTTTATGGAGCGAGTTTAAAACATTTCACGCAATTTATAGCTTTGAATTTTTACTACATTAAAATTAACAATTGATAGCATTAGGTTGGTATTTCGTTTTCAACACAAAACATTTTAAATGTTCATTCTTGCTTTAAAAACGTGATAATGCTTTTAGATTGAGAAGAACTTTCATTAGAAAGGGAAGTTTTTAGTCAATCAATCCCGTCCCGAGAGCCCGGTTTTCCTTTGGTCAGCACCAAGAACTCGGACTTGGCCAATATTTCTTGAACATGCGCCGTCAAACTCATTCTCATTGTCAGCCAATTAGCATGAAGCTGGAACGACCGGAAATCCGTGAATCGGATAATTGACCAATCAATACTGGAAATCGAGCTTTGGAAGCGAGATTGTAAGCGCATAAACATCATGAGCATAAGCAACATGCACAAATGCAATAAAATACTGTTAGTTGGCACCTTTTGAAAGAAATTTAGCGTTCTCGTCCCCAGTGCTACCCACTGACCAACAAAACCCGGAGGCTCTGGGGACGAGAATGGGCAGCGCTTTTTATCAACATCTCACTACGTCTGCGCATGTCGCTCAAGCTTACGTTTATGCATTTGTAAATACCAGCGTTAGATGACCACTGATATTTGTTTAGGTTTTTACTGTTGCTTTTTTGTTCGTTTTAATGGTCATGGCGAATGTGTAAGCAACGGAGTCAACGTATAATTAGTTTTAAAAAAGGTTTAAAAGCGATTAAAGCGACTTAAGATCATTTCTTACCTCAGCTTCTTCAATCTCATCGCTGAGACTGTGTCCTCTTTCCTTTTTCTGTTTAATAAGCAGTGTTTATTAGACAAAATGTCACTTTATTTTGTGCCTCGTTTTATAGGTCTGCACTTCATCTTAGAAATTAAGTAAAAGTAACTTAAGCAAGAGATTAAATTTAACGGCTGGGTAACTTAAAATTGAATTCACTTATTCGCTTTTGAAACTGGCAATGTTCACAGGGTTCCCGAGCATACGAGTAAACAACTAGTCATGAGTCATGAAAGTTTGGGACGACTGTTATCGAGTAGACAAAAATACTGCAAGAAAAATGAAAAGGTTTTTGCGGAATTGAAACCCTGGTAGATCAGTCGGTTGTTTGGTCGTGTGGTCATTGGGTTGCTCAGTCGTTCGGTCGAGCAATCGGTTCTTGGCTCGGTCGTTCGGCCGTACGGTCGGTTAGTGGCTCGGTGGTTAGGTCTTGTTGTTGGTGTTAGGTCGGACGCTCGGTCTTGTTGTCGGTTGGTGGCTTGTTCGCTCGTTCGTACGGTCGTATACAGAAAGTGCTATTACCGCGCTACCGTGAAAACACGCCAACGTTATTCATACGAGATCAAATCAGTTGCACTTATTGAGGGATGTTTATACAAATTTAACGTTAAACCCCTTTCCAGTGTGAACGGAACTCTTAGAAGGACAAATTGTTAATATTTAGTTTCATAGAATTATCAAATAAAGTTTACTTGCCAAAAGTTTAAATCACATTCAATAGTGCATTAAGTTAGGTTATGCATCATAAATACTCTTTTTAATTAATGTTCTAAAACTTAAGACTGGTTTCCATAGGAATGTTACGATGGCTCCAAACAAAGTTCAGCTATCGTTGAGATTAGCTGAAAACCGCGCTGCCATGGTAACGATCACTGAGACAGACTTCAGTCTATCTAGACGATTGTAGTGGTAGTCATAAGGATCGCTGTACTTTTTTTTAGCGACCGATTTGATTGCAGTGATCAGAGGAAACCAGTCTTTACAGCTTCAAAAGTTAGCTTTATTTTGAATTATGCTCGGTTAAGAAGCTCGTTTTTGCTTCACGCCTGTTATTGGTTAAGCAAGGTTTAGCAATTAACGTTCGGGTATTCATAAAAGGCTGTTTACGAAAAATCCACAAAATTGACTTTGTATATAGGTACTGGTGTTATTTTCAAGAGAAGACGTCTACTAAATAAATTTGAAGTTAAATTCAATGATTCCTTCTTCTTCCATCTGAATATCACATAACTTACGAGGCGACGAGAGCCTTAAAGATAAATGTTAAATGTATAGAAAGCTAGAGGAAAAGAAGTAAGCAAAAAGAAAATAAACAAATAAACAAAACAGAGAATAAACAAATACGTACAGCCATTAACATCTGTGGCAAATCCCAAGGAAGATCCAGTACATGCGCAGTAAGCATTGGCAAAAACAAGTCAGTCAGTTAGATTGAAATTGTTATTAATTAATATTATTACATTAATAAAAAATCACTCAAGGCGGACAACGTTCGCATATTTTTTTTTTACGGGAAAGTGAATTAACTCTCCCAAACGAAACGTGTCCGCTTTACATCAATATGCTTGTAAATTAGTTGCAATATTAGCGTTTTTCTCAGGAATTGTGTCAAAAAGGGGAAATAAGTTGAGCCAAATAGAAGAGTGTGTGAGTTATGCTGAATGGAGATGAATGTGTGAAATGCGTAAATAGCGAAATGTGTAACTGATTTGACAGTAACTATCCCGTACCTTTTCGTCCTCTGTGTACAATATTGTACAGCTTTTTAATTCCATGACATAGAAAATACAGCCAATCAGAATACACTAAAGCTGATGTATATTCGACGGTATTACATCCAACCTCTAATTATGCGCCATGCATTGATTTTCTTGGCCACTGTTTAGGCCAATTTTGATATATTAAAATTCAGCCTAACACAGTAGATCTCAGCATGAGGCTCTGGGGCTCTGGGGAATAAACCCCACAAACTCCGAGCCTCGTACAGAGGTCTATTGCTTCAGGCTGAATTTTAATATATGGAAATTGGTATATTTTCTCTGGCATGAAATAAATTAGTTATGCAACGCTCTCTCATGGTATACCAAGGAATATCCCATTTGTCACTTGTGTTTTCTTGGTATACACTCTCGCCCAAAGACTCACTTGTATACCGAGAAAACACGAGTGCCCCGTGTGATATTCCATGGTATACCACTGGAAAGCGTTGCATAACTGGCACGTAGTTTGCATACAGGAGTACGCGCAAACACATTTTGAAATACAAATGGATGAGAACAATTCTGAAGACTGCCAGTGGACAAGTCCGCAGGCTGAGTTGTATTTAGCAGTCAGAGGAATTCTTCTCATCCAATTGCTTCCAAATTGGACTAGGTTGGGGTCTGATTACCCTTTAGTTATAGGCACACGAACTGTCCAAATTACTTTTATATAATATGATGAATTACTCTCGCATTTTGATTGGTTCGTAACCACATTTTGACTTCAGCTCTGATCTGTTACTGAACGGACGCACAGCAACATGGAATCTATTTGTCAAGTTGGATACTACGAAATACTTATTACGAAATATTTTTTTGGTAATATAATAGGATAACTAATCGTGGAAATATAATATGTTTTCCTTTTTGTCAAAGGGTATTTTGTATCTTATTTCACCACAAGGAAATATAAGGGGTCTCCAAACTGGAGTGACATTGTCCAGCCTAGCATGTCCTAGTGATGCGTGATATATCCCCCTTATATCTTATTGCTTCCCAAATAACAAAAACCTTAAATTGTGTGATAAAAAATGCATTAACTCTTTATGAAAATTTGGTTAACACCTGATCATGATAGACGTTTAGCCTAGTGTAAACCAATCCAGAAACTTACCGCTTCATGGGCAGCCTCAATAGCGTCCTTGTCATCTCTAAGCTTTTGATTCATATCCCTTTAATCAAAAAGAGCAGTCACTGATTATCATATGGTGGACCCAAAATGAAGTCTCAATGTAATCGAGGTGTGTTGGAGTTGTGAGATTTCAAGAGGGTTACTCGATCTACGCAGCCCTATGTTACCTGAGCATATCCAGCTGCTTGATGAGACTAGCTTGTTCCTTTTGCATGCCCTCTGATACTCGCATGGCCGCTCTGAAAAGAGAATATTATTCTCAGTTACTGAAGCTCTATTCTTGTCTGAGGATTACATTTGTTCCTTGGCTCAGGTGCTAGTGCCAAGCCAACCACAAACACCACACAATTAGTGGATAGGACTTGATCCAGTAATTCGGGAGAGAATATAACAAAGCCCAAGGAAAATGCAAACTTTGATCAACTGAAGTCAGTGAAATTGTGAAAAATTTTATAGCAGTCGAGAAGAAACACATTCGAGGTTTCTAATTTTCAAAGACACTATCAGAATACGCGGAGGAAAAGAAAAAAATGTACTTTTCAAACATTGTGGAAGCTGATACCCAACTACTTCTGCAGCAGTAAAAATATTAAACGCTTAGGTCTCTTGGTCTGCAAACTGCACTTATACAAAACAAATAAGTACCCTTTCTGAGCATCACTGGAGAGGCTTGCAAAATTGTTTTCATCAGCACAACTGCCACAACTGCACAACACTGTTTGGCAACCTTTCTCCGAGACGTCTACTGCCAAAGAAGAAACTGCTGGCGTGGGGTCTAATTCAACGTTAGTCTGAATTAATTTTGTCTGGAACTCAAAAAAACATTTTTCAGTTGTCTCAGGGCTCTTCCCATAAGTAGCAGGACGACGACGGGACGACATCTGAGCTGAAGTCGATGTCTCGGAATACACTTCGGCATTGGCAATGTTGGATAAGCACATATCTTCATAACGATCATTTGGAAGCTCAGAAGGCAGGCCATACAGGTGATATGGCATCGTTTGGCTTTCCTTTGATGTTATGAGGAACATCTCTCCATCAGGTAGTGTCTGACTTTCTCGGTTCTCATAAGTAGTAACGGGCTCTAACTCAGTCGTCTGACAGATCCTTGAAAAAGAGAGAAGAAGTTCATGATCGGGCGTGGTTTGACTCTCCCTGTTCTCATAGGCCAGTGGAGTATCTTCGGTCTGGGTACTTTGAACACTGAATTCCACTTTTATTGTCTCAAAGACCTCTAACGATGAATGACGTGTGTCATCCATAGGGACTTCCGTCGTTTGGGATTCTTTACTGCTACAAGCAACAATCGGATGAGCATGAAACCCGTTGAGAGTGCCTGGAAGATCAGATGCAAATTCATCCAATGTCTGGCATTCCTTTGATAACAATAGAGGTAGGTTGCTGTCTGGCAATGTTTGGCATTCTTTACTGTCGCTTTCCTTTGATGTTATGAGGAACATCTCTCCATCAGGTAGTGTCTGACTTTCTTGGTTATCATAAGCAGTAACGGGCTCTAACTCAGTCGTCTGACAGATCTTTGAAAAAGAGAGAAGAAGTTCATGATCGGGCGTGGTTTGACTCTCCCTGTTCTCATAGGCCAGTGGAGTATCTTCGGTCTGGGTACTTTGAACACTGAATTCCACTTTTATTGTCTCAAAGACCTCTAACGATGAATGACGTGTGTCATCCATAGGGACTTCCGTCGTTTGGGATTCTTTACTGCTACAAGCAACAATCGGATGAGCATGAAACCCGTTGAGAGTGCCTGGAAGATCAGATGCAAATTCATCCAATGTCTGGCATTCCTTTGATAACAATAGAGGTAGGTTGCTGTCTGGCAATGTTTGGCATTCTTTACTGTCGCTTTCCTTTAATGTTATGAGGAACATCTCTCCATCAGGTAGTGTCTGACTTTCTCGTTCCTCATAAGCAGTAACGGGCTCTAACTCTGTCGTCTGACAGATCTTTGAAGAAGAGAGAAGAAGATCCTGATCGGGCGTGGTTTGACTCTCCCTGTTCTCATAGGCCAGTGGAGTATCTTCGGTCTGGGTACTTTGAACACTGAGTTCCATTTTTATTGTCTCAAAGACCTCTAACGATGAATGACGCGAGTCATCCATAGGGACTTCCGACGTTTGGGATTCTTTACTGTTACAAGCAACAATCGGATGAGCCTGAAACCCTTTGAGAGTGCCTGGAAGATCAGATGCAAATTCATCCAATGTCTGGCATTCCTTTGATAATAATTGTGGTAGGTTTCTGTCTGGCAATGTTTGGCATTCTTTACTGTCGAACAATGTTCCGGTTTCGTCTCCTGCGTTAGTACAATCCACCGGAATCTCTTCAAGAGAATGAGGCCATGAGGTCTGGCAGTGCTTAGATGTCGCAAGAATCATGTAATCGTCGAGTAATGTTTGACACTCTTTGTTCTCGCAGGAAGGAGGCCGGATTGCTTTGATTTTTTTGGAAGCCAAGACTTCTTCCACGGTACGAAAAGGTAATATGTTACATTGGGTTGATGACGTGGCGAGAGGAATGTCACGTGAAGTTTGACATTCTTTGTTCGCAAGACAAAGAAAGTCGGATGATCCAACCTCATTATTATTTCGATTACTGTTGGGGCTTGTAAATATGTAGTGTTCAGATGTCTGGCATTCCTTGTTGTCAAAGGACATTTCATGAGACGATTTACTCTCATGCAAATTGGCGTTTCTGTGATCAACTGGAGAACGTGAAAAGTCTTCAGTGAAAACAAGCGTCTGGGATTTCTTAGAAGATGTCAAAATCAGTTCATAATCGGGAAAGGTTTGGCAGTGTTGGTCAGTGTATAGGCCTTTTTTTTCCCTTTGCAACTGCCTTTGATAGTTTCTCTCAATATTTTCACACTCCACCTGTACACCACAACTAGCGTAGAAAATGGGTGGTAGTTCCGTTTGACATTCAATGCTTTGTTGCTGCAAGACTTCTGGTTGAGTAACTATTACAGCGGACTCATTCGTTTGGCATTCCTTATTCATAACGGAGTATGGCAATGACGCCTGGATTTCCTTAGTTTTGTATTCTGGTTGCGTGTATTCCTCCAGTTGCTTTACTTGACATTGCTTGTCAAAGACTTGTTGGACAGAAGGATTGGCATGGCATTCGTTTGCTTTCGCACCTCGTAAGCTAGGGTGTGTGTCAAGTTTCTTCAAAGAAGCTGAGAAGGTATCTGATTTTTGATTACCATCTATTTCTTTCTCGTGGGAATGTTGGTGTAAATACCTCTGGAGGCAGCCACAATGGGTAAACTGATTGCAGGGCATCCAGTCTGGGACATCATTTTTTACGATCTTCGAGCCAAGGGGAAAGCCGTCTCGATTACTCAGCTCGAACACCGTTTCCTCCAAACATGCTCTTGTAAACGTTTCACCCATGTCTGTCTCACTGACATGTACATAGAGCTCTCGCATTCCGCCCCTTGGTTTACTCATCTTGACAACTTCTGTTTGCGTGGTTACATCTGGTAGGCTGGTCGAAAGCCATACATCGGTTTTAACATCGCTTTCCATTTTCGTACTGTTTTCTGTGTCTGCATTTCTCACTCCACTGATTTGTTTGACTGGGTTGCACTCGTTTTGTGAAAGACATTCCTCTGGTTCTTGGTAGCTGCAGACCATCTCTTCTACATCATGGGGTCTTTTCTCTCCTTCATCCAAGATAAGGACGTGACCTGCTACATTCCTTTTACGGAATACACCCTCACGTAAATCAAGGTCGCTTTCTTCGGGGATGGCGTTACCCTCGTCGGTTACCTGATTGCTAACAGAGGCAGGTTTTGTGGTAAAAAGATCAGCTTTGTCCTCTGTAATACATGCTCCATCTTTAGAGTGTTCACTGGCATTCAAGGTTACAAAACAAACATCTTCGTTCACAGATGGCTTTTCTTTGCTAGGTTCGTTTCCTCCAGGGGCTGGTATTAAGCCAATGCTATCTTTGTCCTGCCCACGGGCTAAAACAGGTAATGGTTCTATCCACTCTGCAAATGGATGCAAGGACTTATCACATTTTCCTGTTGTATTTTTCGAGTCTTTTCGAGGCCGAACAACGAAGATTTCGGAAACTTCCTGTGGTCTTTGAGCGTCGGGAAAAATCGTAATTGTGCTCGCTTGTTTAGTGGAAATGTGAATTGTTTCTTTGCTGTCAAGGCTTTCCGAATGGCCACCTAGCGATTTAGCTTTGTTACTATCCTCTTCAGCAACATCCAGAGTTTCATAAAACCCAGCAGCTGAGCCACCAAGGCTGTCCTGAGCCATTTCTACTTCTTCGGAAATAGGGGGATCTATTTTAGTGCCCGTGATTGATTCACCCACCACGTCGTCGATATCATAATGGCTGCTAGTTTTCGAACATGAAAGAGTTGACGACGAACTATCATAACCGTTGGAACTGATCTCCAAGTTTTCGTCCGTAAATCGTCTGGGAGACATGTTGCT